>Ga0209039_10001970_pt1 | contig 18145 bp, 18 predicted proteins | sample BogFormECP12_OM1_FD_188238 | JGI IMG/M metagenome (GOLD analysis project Ga0209039, IMG submission 188238) | Bog forest soil microbial communities from Calvert Island, British Columbia, Canada - ECP12_OM1 (SPAdes) (version 2) | ecosystem: Environmental > Aquatic > Freshwater > Wetlands > Bog ...
CCCTGCCCAGTGAGCAATCGCTCCCGCTCGGCAAGATGGGCATCAAAAAACAGGTCCAAGTGGCTGCCTATACTTCAGCCACCCTCATCCATCATTCTGGAGGTCTGTTGCTAATGTTCCATCCCGCCAGCGCTTTTGCTGGCAAGTCTCTCTTTTTCCCGGCACCCAGCAGATCTTTATGGCAAATCTTTTTTCATCGCTTTTCACGATTCCGCTTCTGATTGCACAACCGTTACGCTAGAAAGCGAAAATCAAAGTCAAAATGAAAATGAAAATGGAATACTCAATAATCTTTTTTGCGCTAGAATACGCGTGAGATGCATCTGTATCCCTCCTACATTGCCTATGTCATTATTCTGATCGGAAGCAGCATCATTGCCTGCCTCCTACTGATTCGGATCTGGGTTTTGCGTTCCACCCCGGGGGCGTACGGCTTGGCGATCTCAGTCGCCAGTGTAGCAGAGTGGTCGCTGACCTATGCGATGGAAATCGTCCGAACGGACATGGCGGGAAAAATTTTCTGGGCGAAAATGGAGTTCCTTGGCATATCGTTCGTTGCGGTTGGGATGTTTATCTTTGCCATGCACTTTAGTGAACGCGGAGCGTGGATCACATATCCGCGCGCTATCCTGTTGTTGATGCCGGCGCTACTGGGTTTTATCCTCGCGCTGACCAACGATTCGCATCATCAAATCTGGACAAATATCCGCTTCACGAACGGCCTGCCATTCGGCCCGCTTGCTCTGACGCACGGCCTCGGCTTTTTCATCCTAACCGCCTATCTCTACGTCTTGCTATTACTCACAACAATTTCCTTTTTGCAGACTGCACTTCGCACACAGGGCTTATCTAGTTACCAAGCCTGGATTATGTTGGCAGGGATGTTTTTTCCTTGGGCAGCGAACCTCATTTACATTGGAGGTCTTAGCCCGTTTCCCGCTATTGATCTCACGCCGCTTGCACTTACCTTTGCTAACGTGGCAATTTCCATCAGCTTCCTGCGTTACCGCTTCATGGATATTCAGCCGATCGCACATAGTTCGGTTTTCAACGCGATGAAGGACGGCGTGATTGTGTTGGATTACAAAGAACGTATTGCAGACATCAACCCGGTGGGCACATATATTTTTCAGGACGCAGGTAATCTCTTTGGGCGCGATATCGTTTCTCTGTTCCCAAAATGGAATGAATGGAAGTCAATAAATCCAGCAGGAGAAATCAACCAAGAGATTGCTTTTGAACTTGGCGCGGATAAACTTAGATTCAGTTTGCGTACCACGTCCCTGTTCGACCAAAACAGAAAACGTAACGGACGCGTCCTGCTCATTAGTGACATCACTGAAATAAAGCGGGCGCAGGAACAAAGCATGGAGGCCAGCCGTTTGAAAACTCAATTGCTGGCCAGCGTGGGACATGATTTGCGCGCGCCGCTGGGTGCGATAGTCGGTTATGCGGAAATGATGTGCGATGGAACGTTGGGGAAAGTTACGGCGGAGCAGGAAAAAGCTTCGGCGGAGATTCTCGATAGTGCCAATCAATTGCTTTCGTTCATCAACAATCTGGTTGGACAGGCGCAGATCGAAACTGGAAAGGTGGTCTTGCGCGAGTTTCCATTTGATGTGGAGGAAATCATCGGGCCGTTGATGTCTACGTTGAATTTTCACGCGCATAAAAAGGGATTGTTATTCACGCAACAGATTGAACCTGGCCTGCCGTCCAAGATTATCGGAGATCAATTCTGGCTCAGACAAATTGTATTGAACCTCGTGAATAACGCGGTAAAGTTTACCGAGAAGGGCTCGGTCAGCGTCCACTTTATGCGGCACGGTGAAAATTGTTGGGCGATTCAGGTTGCAGATACGGGAGTTGGAATTCCGGCTGAGGCCCAGAAGCGAGTCTTTGAAGCATTTGAGCAGGTAAAAAATCCAGAGATGGTCAAGCAATCGGGCTTTGGTCTTGGATTATCCATTGTCGCCCAGCTGGCTTCCATCATGAACGGGTCCATTGAATTAGAAAGCGAAGTCAACCGGGGAAGCAAGTTTATGGTGGTGCTGCCGTTAAAGGTCCCGGCCCAGTTGCGATAGTCACCCAAGACAAACGCCACAAATAAGTTATCCGTTTTCCGATCCCACCGCTTTCACATCTTTCAAATTCAATTGCAAGGAAGAACGCCCGTTGTATTCGTTGGATTCAAACGAGTACATTACATCCACGCGCGAGGGCAAATCAGATTGCAGGCTTCCCAGGCGAAAACCAATGGCATCGTGAGCCGCGCCACGCTCATCTTCGAGCGTTAACTTAAGATGCCTGCCTTCGGAGCCAACTGCGCGCGCGGATTTTACTTTCACATCGCGCGAGACAAAGACCGCGTTGGGATTTCCGTAACCAGTTGGCTCGAAATAGGCGAGATGCTTAAGGAGGTCGAAATTCAATTGTGAAAGCGAGACTTCCATATCTGCTGTCAGCGTGGGACGCAAATCCTGCCCGCTCAACTGCGCCTCGGCGATGGACTTCAAGCGGCTGACCAATTCCAGAAGCTTTTCATTGCGGACAGTAAATCCCGCGGCCGCGGCATGACCTCCATGCCGCACCAACAAATCCGCGCATTGATCGAGCGCGTCAGTGATGTGGAATTCAGGAATGGAGCGGCACGAGCCGCGTGTCTCTTCTGCGCCTTTGGCCGCCACAACCGAAGGACGATAATGCGTATCGGTTAAACGGGAAGCAGCGAGCCCAACTACACCCGGATTGAATTCTTCGTCCACGGCAAAAAGCAATAAAGGATTCGTACCATCGCTCATCGCAAGCGATTCGGCTTTTTCTTGTGTTACGCGCGTCAGCGCCTGCCGCTGACGATTCTGCAGTTCGAGTTGCTGTGCGAGCTGACCCGCAAGCATAACGTCGTTGGTGGTCAATAAATCAAGTGCGGCCAGTGCTGACTCAAGCCGCCCCGCTGCGTTAAGCCGCGGCCCAAGGATGAATCCAATTTGATCTGCCGTAGTTTTGCCGATGACCATCTCTGCCACGTTGGCAAGTGAGAACAAACCTTGTCGTTTTGTTTCGCGGATTTGTTTAAGGCCTCGTCGGACAAGGAGACGATTTTCTCCGACTAATGGCGCAAGGTCGGCAACTGTGCCGAGAGCAACCAGGTCAAGCAGATCGATCAGCGCTAAATCTCCGCTTCCAATCAAAGCCTCGGCGATTTTATACGCAATTCCAACACCGGCCAAATCTTTATCGGCATAAAGATCACTGGCTTGTTTTGGATTGACGATGGTAAAAGCTGGCGGCAATTCGTCGCTGGGGTGATGATGGTCTGAAATAATGAGATCCAATCCAATGTCCCGCGCGTGTTGCGCTTCGTTTGGCGAACGAATTCCACAATCCACGGTGATGACCAGTTTGACGCCATCCGCTTTCAGGTGATCGAGCGCGTCATTGTTGAGTCCATAGCCTTCGTCGAATCGATTCGGAATGTAGGCGCGCACGTTGGCGTTGAGCCGTTGAAGGGTTTGCAAGAGCAGGGCGGTGGCTGTGACGCCGTCCACATCATAATCGCCGTAAATGGCAATCGCCTGCTGGTGGTCGAGCGCAAAGTGGATGCGCTCGATCGCGGCATCCATATTTTTGATTTGAAAAGGATTGGTATCGAAATTTGTCTCGGCTTTGAGAAAGGCGCGCGCGCTGGCATCCGTGGCATAACCCCGATTGGAAAGCAGTTGTCGCAAAATCGGAGGAAACGCCACGAGATTTTCATCAGCTTGTTGCGTGTGCTTGGGTTGAATCAGCCAGCGTTTGGATTGCATTGCTTGATTATACGGGAGATTGGCTCGCCGGGTAAAGTTGTTTCAAGAAAGGTATCGTTGTATAATGGTTCGGTACTTTTGAACCATAATGGTTATCGGAAGGTCTCACATGTATACCCTTGGGCCTAATGAAAAAACATCCACCGTAATGTTTTATTCCCAAAACGCATTCGTGCGCGGAGATATCGTTGCCAAAGACAATGTGCGGGTCAGCATTTGGTTGCGGACGCAGGGCGTGCCGAATTACCTTCATTTGCTGAAGGCGCAGATTTTGCTCTTTGGCGGAACGCCACCCAAATCCGTCGCGTACAGTGAGCTCTACTTTCCAGTTTCACAAATTATTGCCTTTCATCTTGCGCCGCCGCTGGCCGATCCGTTGGACTACGAAGCGGCGAATGAACCCAACCTGGCGATGACGGATATTAACCTGTTGCTTGGCTCATTTACCATCAAAGCAAAAGCTCGCATCTCAACCCGCACCGATTTTGCCACCAGTATCGAGGTCAGCCGCTCGGCGTGGCTTTCCATTTATGAAGCCGACATAACGAATGCATTCCTGCCTCAGATGCCATCCATCCATGTCCCGATGATGCTCGTGCGTCCAGACCAAATCAGCTTCGGATCATAGTTTTATTTTCATTCAGAATAACCGCATAACGCTAAGGCACGCGGACCAGTATGGATTCCCAGCACAGGGCCGGTGATGTTGATCAGCAATTCCTTGGGCGCGTACGTTTGACGAATGCGCTCGCCGATGACTTGAGCCTCCTCCAGAGCATTGCCGTGCATGACGGCCACATGGATTGGGTTGGCTGGTTGAATCTGCTCGAAGAAGCGTTCGATCAAAACCTCAATTGATTTCTTGCGTGTCCGCGCCTGGCCCGACGGTTCTACGATTCCCGTTTTGTGATTGATCTGCACCAATGGTTTGATGTCTAATAGAGTACCCAAAAATTTGGTCGCGGTGCCGATGCGTCCGCCGCGATGCAGAAATTCCAATGTGTTCAAGCAGACGATTTGCACCAGTTTCTCGCGGACCTTGTGGGCGGCGGCAAGCATTTCCTGAACACTGGCGCCTGCTTCCTGCGCGCGTGCTGCGGCGAGAACCTGCCAGCCGAGACTCATCGTCGGCCCCTTCGAGTCGACGACGTGAACGGGAAAACCCATTCGGTCAGCGACCTGTTTCGCGGCCTGGAAGGTTCCGCTCATGGCAGCGCTGACGGTGAACATGACGATTTCCTTCGCGCCCTGCGCAATGGCGTCCCTATATGCCTTCTCGAACTCAACGGGAGTGGGAAGAGTAGTGGTGGGCATGACCGGGTCTTTTTCGATGCGCTCATAAAAAGTCTGCGGCGTGATGTCGATGCGGTCGCGGAAGGTTTGATCGCCCCAGATCACCAGTTCCGGGATGATGGTAATGCCGTATTGCTGAATCAAATCCTCGGATATGTCGCAGGTGCTATCCGTCATCAATGCAATTGAGCCCTTGTTCATTCATATTCCTCTGCTAAAATCATTTCTCTCCTCTTCGAATATCATAACACAGTCGTTTTGCCGCAGAGAGTTCAGGATTGCCAAAATGTTGATGATCGGAATAAGACATAAGAAAAACTTAGAAGTTCATTGCGTTGTGGAAAAAATGATCTCCGATTCGAAGAAGGCACAAATTCAGCGTTGTATAATAGAAATGCGATACACTTTGAGACATGCACATTAAGATCATGAAACCCAGTTTGAAGGGCCAAAACGAACGGCTGACGATGCTCTACACCATTGCGCTTGACTTGTTAAATGATCTTGAAGTGCAGGACGTGCTCGTCACAATTATTTTTCGGGGTTCAGAATTACTGAAGTCCCCGATTGGTTTTTTGGACATCTTGGTTGGAGAAATGCTCATGATCCAGGCGACCACCGAAGCGGTTAAATCGGAAAAAGGCAGTCGCGTGCCTTTGAAAACCGCGCATCTCACCGATCGCGCAATCCAAACGCGTAAACCCCAGCTTGTAAAAGACTATGTTCATCGAGCAGATCGTTTGAAGATTCACGATCCATATCGCCTGCAGGCGGCCTGTTCCTTTCCGATCGTGTTGAACGACAGGGTAGTCGGCGCGATCAGCTTGGGACGGACCCAACTCAATAAACCTTTTACATTGGAAGATGTCGAAACCATGCGTTCTTTAGCCCACATAGCCGCACTGGCTTTCCAAAACACGAATTTATTCGACGAGACCCGCAGGAAATCAATCACTGACGGCCTGACCGGACTTGCCAACCGCTGCCTGGTTCGACTCCTTATTGTCGCAGGAGTGGGCACATGCCATGCGAACCAAAGAACCCTTGGAGTTGATCATGGCCGATATCGATTCGTATAAGAAATATAATGATACCCACGGACATGCGGCGGGAGATAAGTGCCTGAGACGGATTGCGCGTGTGATGCAAAAGCTCGGGCGCCGCACTTCCGATCTCGAGGCCTGTATGGCGGTAAGGAACTGGCGCTGATCCTGCCTTTGACCAATCTTTCGGACGCGAAACGCCTGGCAGAGGAATTACGCAATCAAGTGGAAGCGTTGCACCTTCCGCATCAAACTTCAGAGACAAAACCTTTTGTGACGGTCAGCGTCGGCGTGGCGGCGATGGTTCCCAAATGCAACAGCGATCCGTTGAGCTTGATCAATCTGGCAGATCAGGCGTTGTATAAAGCCAAACGCGCCGGAAAGAATGGCGTTCGGTCCAGCCGTTTACTTGCGAGGCAAGGAAAGAAAAGAAATTAGACCTTCGAGCGCTTCACTTTGCCCCGGCCGCGGACTCCGTTACTGGCGGCTTGGCTCGCTTCGAGCGCGGTTTGCGTTCGCTGAGCCGCGCCCGCCCGACCATCTCGTACTCGGCTGAGTCATCCCCATAGTGTCCATTGATGCCGTCGCGCAGGCGGTTGATATATTTCCAGCCGGTGTGACAGACCGCGTCGCGCGGGTTCCGCAGGTCGGTCAGTTGCGGTTCGAGGGCGTTGATGCGGTTCCTGAGCGCTTGGCCTTGTTCGAGCACCGACTGAATCATTTCTAGCGAGAGGTCGCCAAACTTCAGGGTTGGGTCAATGGCCTGCCAGCTTGCGATGGCGGCATTCATTTCGTCCAAAACGTCAGCGGGGTAGGGCTTGGACACCTTTTCCTCCTGTCAGTTTCCTTCCTGAGATGCCTCGATTCTATTACGGAAGGCGTTCCGAGAGCGATGGAAGGCTATCCAACAAGCATGGATAGCGTGGGATGAACGATGGAAAGTCATCCACCATGCATAGATAGCATGGGATGAACGATGGATAGCGGGAAGACAAAGACGGAACGCCTTCTGTCAAACTCTTGTTTCGACTTGGAATAGAAACTTGTTGAGTGGATCAATCGCACAGACTAGGCTTTGTATGAAGCCAAGTGGACAGAGATAAAATCGAATCTGTTCAAGCCGTTCCCAACGCGAAATAAAAGTTGAGATGCTAATCTAAACAGCATTTTCATTTTTTGATTTTTTGACGAGTGACGAAATAATAAAATGGATCGTGGATCATAATAAACTTTAGGTAGTATACTTGCAGTTTTTGCTGCAAGATGATGGCATAACGATAATACCGTAAAATGGAAGGATGAGCGGTAACGATGTGGGAATTTCTTAAAAACCTAAAAGCGTATCTCTCCCTTGATTATCGTTCCCTGTTTATCATCGTTTGTGTTAGCTGGGTAATAGTTGTTATTCCAGAAAACATATGGCAAGAAACTGGTTTGGTAAATCTTTGGATACAATGCCGTCCTTGGGTTTTTGTGGTTGCTCTATTGGCAACAACACGGTTAATATTTGGGGGTTATATGACATAGTTAATGTGAATATAAAAAATTGAATGCTTGGATAGACTCAAGAAGGAAATAAAAGGCACAAGAAAAATTAGTACAGTCCTTATATACAGTAAAGAAAGAAGTGCTTGTTCGATATATGGTTAAAGATACAACCACGATTGCTTTTGATTTTCGAGATGGAATAGTGAATGGCTTGATTGCTGAGGAGATTCTCTATCGTGCAAGTCAAGCAAGTAATCCATGTTCTTTTGATTTTGATATTAACCTTCAAGGCTGGGCTTGGGACTTTATGAAAGATCATCCTGACTTCTTGGAAGGAGTCACTCCGAATAAAAATAAACTCCACCATATAAGATTCTGATAAGAGATGAGCTTAATAAAATCATGAACTTATAAGTAGGACTCTTCTACATTAGTGTTTTTTCTAATTGTGAACTTAGACTTCCAAATCATAGTCAAAAGCAACCGCGCTCGCGCTGCCTGGTTTTATTGCTATTATGCACTGGTATCATCTTCCTAGGGTGAAACACAACGAAGAAACTATCCGCGAATACGAGCGTGGGGAAAGTCAAAGGCTCGGACGATGGACTAAGCGCTTGGTGATTGTCTTGCCATTTATTTTATTGGTCATTTGGCTTATTCTGCACCAATAAAATTCCAACGACAATCGCTTATAATCCCCCCGATGTTTGAATTCACCATCACATCCAAAAACAACCGTGCCCGAACGGGAATCTTTACCACGCCGCACGGCGACTTGCTCACGCCGGTCTTCGCACCGGTCGGCACGCAAGCCACGGTCAAGACGCTCACGCCCGAGCATCTCAAGGACATCAATGCCACGCTCGTGTTAAGCAACACCTATCATCTCTACCTGCGTCCCGGCGACGAACTCGTCCGCGATATGGGCGGCCTGCACCACTTCATGCAATGGCCGTGTCCCATGCTCACCGACTCAGGCGGCTTTCAAGTCTTCTCACTTTCGCAAACCCGCAAGATTGACGATGACGGTGTGACCTTCAAGAGTCACATCGACGGCTCGACGCATCGCTTCACGCCCGAAAAGTCCATCGCCATTCAGGAGAACCTCGGCGCCGACATCATCATGGCTTTCGACGAATGTTCCGATCCTAACGATCACGCTTATACCAAACTCGCCATGGATCGGACACACCGCTGGGCGGAACGATCCATCAAAGCGAAGACGCGCGACGATCAGGCTTTATTCGGCATCATTCAAGGCGGTGTTCAAGCCGACCTGCGAGCGGAGTCCGCCAATTTTATTTCATCTCTCGATACGCCCGGCATCGCCATTGGCGGACTATCGGTGGGCGAGACCAAAGATGAAATGCATTCGATGCTCGATGTGATGCAGCCCTTGCTTCCTGAAGACAAGCCGCGTTACCTGATGGGCGTCGGCACGCCCGAAGATTTGATCAACGGCGTGCTGCACGGCATTGACATCTTCGATTGTGTCTTGCCAACGCGTCTCGCCCGTCATCATTCTGCTTTTGCATCGGATGGACGGCTCAACTTGATGAACGCTTCCTTTGCCCGCGATGAACATCCGATTGATGAGTCATGTGATTGCTATACTTGTCGCACCTTTGCGCGCGCTTACCTTCGTCATCTCATTGTGGCGAAGGAATTGTTAGCCGGAACGCTAATCTCTATTCATAATTTGCGAGCCTTGATAAGATTGATGGAATCCATTCGCGGCTACATTGCAGATGGCTCGTTTGAATCAAGAGTCCCGGAATTATTGAAGCAGTGGCACGGCAACGCGGGAAGAAGCAGCAAAATAGTTGTGGCCGATGAAGGATAGTTGATGAAGCAATCCATTTTCATTAATCATCTGGTATCATTTGCAAGTTTTGCAATCAATCCATATCAACCAAAGGATTAATAAACCATGAACATCTTCTACGCTTTTCTGCTCGGTATCATCGAAGGCCTGACCGAATTCATCCCCGTCTCGTCTACAGCGCATATGCTCATTGTCCAGAAACTGTTGAACATTCCGTCCAGCGACGCGATGTTCGCCTTTTTGATTCTGGTTCAGATTGGCCCGCTGGTCGCGCTGATCATTTATTTCTGGAATGACCTGTGGACTTTGGTCAAAGCCTTTTTTGCAACGCCGTTCTCCTCGCCGGAAAACAAACAAGCTTGGTACATCGTCATCGCAACCATCCCTGCGTTATTAGCAGGTGTGCTCTTGAAGAACACCGTCGAGAGCTTGTTCCAGAACCCGTTAATGGAAGCCGCCATCCGCATGTCTGCCGCGGCAATCTTATTGTTCCTCGCTGAATACTTTGGCAAACGCCTGCGTAAACTCGATTCAATGACTTGGCTCGATGCGTTGGTGGTTGGCTTGTTTCAAATCCTGGCGGTCTTTCCAGGCTCGTCGCGTTCCGGTTCCGCCATCACCGGTGGCATGCTGCGTAACTTTGACCGACCATCCGCCACGCGCTTCGCGTTCCTTATGTCCGCGCCGGTGATGCTGGCAGCAGGCGCCTATGAATCGCTTTCGGTTTTGAAGATGCACATCCTGCACACGATTTTTGTGCCATTGGCGGTAGGCTTCGTGGTCGCAGCAATTTTGGGCTGGCTTTCCATTCGCTGGCTGATCAGTTTCGTCAGCAAAAACTCCTTATATTGGTTTGCCGGGTATTGCGCCGTTGTAGCCGTACTATGCTTCGTGTTTCTTTTCATTTGAGCAATGGAACGCAATAAACAAAAAGCGGCACACATTCTTTTTATTTTTGCGTTGATATTATTAAACGCCTGCGGAGCGCAAACTTCGCAGGCGACGCCGCAACTAGTGAGGGTGTATGTCACTTCGGCCGCATCGTCGCGGCTGATGAATCTTTACAATTGCTCGACTCAATCTACGGCGATTCTTTTATCTGACCCGCAATCGGCGGACATCACAATTCGTCTTGGTCAGCCCGATGGCCCTTCGTCGCCCGCCTTTCAAATTGGCACAGACGATGTGGTAGTGATCGTTGAACCCCAAAATAGTATTGATAATCTAACCGCCGATCAAGTTCATTCCATTTTTCTGGGTCAAGTGACCAACTGGAAAGATGTCGGCGGCCTTGATATGCCCATTCAAGTCCGGACATACGCTCAAGGCGAAGACATTCAGCAAATCTTCGAGCAGTCTGTTATGAATAACCAACCTGTTACATCATTGGCGCGGCTGGCGGTCAGTGCGCAGAATATGTTGGATTCAACTGCGAAAAATGCTGGTTCCATCGGTTATCTACCGCGCAGTTTGGTAACGGCCAATGTGCACGATGTCTATAAAGTCGCGTCAGAGCCGTTATTGGCGATCACAAAATCACAGCCGCAAGGCGTCGTAAATGACTTGATTGCCTGTTTGCAATCCAAATGATCCAAATCTCACATCTTCGGGGGAATTGAAACGAGCCGAAATCGCCTTATAATTAAAGAGGCTTTGAGATGATTCAAGCCAACTCAATGAGGAGAAGAATATGAAACACATGCGTTTGATGTTCTGTGTCAGCATTGTATTTATAACCTTGCTGGCGGCCTGTGTGCCAGCCAGTACATCAACGCCAGTGATCATCATAAATACTGCAGCCATTGTGCCCGCGACGGCTACATCGGTTCCACCCGCCGTAACATCAACCCCAGCACCACTTGACCTGGCTGGTCCGCCCATGCAAGTAGGTTCGACCTATCTGTATTTCGATGGAGCTTTGCTGGTTGCTGTACCGGGCGGACCCTTCACGATGGGACACGGTGGTTCGGATAATCCTGAACATACTGTTACATTAAGTGACTTTTGGATTTACAGTACCAAAATCACCAACCGTGAATTTCAGCAGTGCGTGGCGGTGAGTAAATGTACTCCGCCTGATCAAGGCGACAACCAAGGATACAACGATCCGGCGAGACAGAGTGAGCCGGTAGTCGGTGTGAACTCGGCGCAAGGGGAGGCGTATTGTGAATATGCCAATGGTCAGTTGCCAACGGAAGCGCAATGGGAAAAAGCTGCGCGCGGGCCTAATGGAAATATCTATCCGTGGGGGAATAACGCACCTGGAGCCGACCTGCTCAATTACAATAATAATATTGGGGCCACAACCAATGTGATCAATTATCCGAAAGGCAAAAGTTATTATGATGCGCTCGATATGGAAGGCAACGTGTATGAATGGGTCTATGATTGGTATGATCCTCTCTACTATAAAACCAGTCCGGCTCAAGATCCGCTCGGGCCGGATGCCGGTGTTGGGGGACAGCGTTCAGTGAGATCGGCTGGCTATAAAAGCAACAACGATCAAGTCGCGTCTTCGACGCGCTTCTTCAAACTTTCCACCGATCACGCGCGTGATCTCGGATTCCGTTGTATAGTAAAAGACCCAACATTCTTCGCACCGTTCTGTCAAGCGATGATTGTCTATGGCATGAATGCATCCGGCAGTTCGAGTACCACCAGTTCGAATAATAAATGCCCCGACCCAAGCATTATCCATACGGAAGATTGCGGGATAGGGAATACGCAGGTCAATAATATCCATCTCCAGGCTATGTCGCCTACACAGATTGACCATGTGACCGTCACAGGCAGCGGGGGTGGAAAATCGTGCAATCCACCTCTGATCGATCCTCCGGATGCGGCCGGACACGTCTGCCCACTGGGAATCACAATTACCATTACGGCTAGTTGTAATATACCGGCTTCATCGGCAGACGCGGCCTCTTGTCCATCCGGATCCACCCGGAGCTCCGATGGCACAACCTGTAATGCACAAGGAGCACCTGGACAATGTCCAGCTGGGTCAACGTATGACAAGACGCATATGTGTTGTACGGCTCTGCCCGGAGGCAGTGCAAGCCTGTGCTCGGCGGGTTTCCACGAATATCAAGGTGCTTGTGTGCCGGATAGCAGTGGCTTGTATAACCCCAGTTCTAAGTCATATACGACGACGAGCGGTTTGGCATGCGGCGGAAGCCATAATGGCAACCCGGGTGGCAATAATCAATGCCCGAACGGCGGAACATATACCTGTGTCAATGGTTTTGCGGGAAGACCATATTGTTACTGTAAATAGAAGTTGGCCCTTGCAATTCCGGCGAGGACCGTTTGTGGAGAATTAAGGAGTGGCTGATGCAGCAGGACAAAACGTGCATCGTTTGCCGTTTGCCATGATCGAGAATTGAACCCATACGACTGTCTTATTATTCCGAATCATCGTGTTGGGGTCTGTAGGATTGGTCTGGAGCACAACATCCAAAAGCGTGCCTGTAAGTGTGGACGGATTAATGGACGGGTTGAAATTTTGACTGAGAGGAATTGCAACATGGCTTGATTTGCCAGCTTGAATTGGAGCATATGTGACTTCGGGTCCAAATTGCAATCCTCCTGATTTTCCTTGTTTGTCAAGATAGAGCACAATCCAGCCCGCTTCAGATGCAGTCATGGAGTCAATCGTTAGGCTGTTATTAACGATGAACTGGTCGCTCACAATGATTAGATTGCTGGCATTGGCATCTGAACTACTCTTGTGAACTACCGGTCCCGTGGGCGTGGGCGTACCTGTGCTTTTGCCAACCGCCTTTTGTGGCGTGGAAGTTGCGGCAACCAACGTGTTGACAGGAGGGGTAGGTGTCGCGGTTACTGACTGGCAAGCAGCGAGCAAAAGAATCAATAACAATACAAAATGTAATTGCTTCATAAACAACTCTATTCTTTTTTGAATTAATGGATCTGCCCATGAAAAAACGCATCCAAGGTTATATCTACATACACCCAACCCTCCGGGCTCATATGTGACCAATGGTCAATGGTGAAATATCCATCGGACTCATGGCTAGCAAAATCCACAACCGGAAAACCGTAGGATGAAACTGCATTCCTAAGCTTCACATAATATTGTTTGCGTGCCCAACGGGAAACTCCTTTGGCGCTCCATATCGGACCATTAAGTGGGCGGCTCAAAATGAGTGGCTGTGCGCCGGATTCTTTCAACACTTGTAGAACCAGATCAAGATCGGTCCATTCCTGGGAATCCCTTAAATTATTGAGGAACCAGTAATCGGCAGAACCGGGCTTTTGAGATTTGCTAAATACCCCTGAATAATAGGCATTCCATAATTCGTTTTCAATTCCATATGGATTATTATTTGCATATATGCTTTTCGTCGCTTCCGCTTCCGCAATTTGTTTTGACCAATCGATTTGTTCCGGTTTGCGAATAGTTTGGGTGTTTAAATCCGGGTGATTCCAAATATAAGTCAATACTTCCCAGTGGTCCTGTAAGCGGATTACCGAAGTATCCATCTGACCAAGCGGCCAACTCAGATAATAAAGATAACGGTTGTACCAGCGTTCATTGCCCAAGCGCTGAACAGCAAATTGTAGAACTGGATCGTTTCTCAAAGTATCAGGGTAGTCGTTCATCCGTTGCGCCGCGATCCGTCTGGTTTTCATACTAAGATACGGATTGAAGATCAAAGCATTGGCGTGGAACAATGAAAAAGTTTTGGAATATGAGAAGTCCCGGGCTTCCGGTTTGTGGTATGTGTCGGGTGTAAACGAAAGCACAACCTTTTTGCCGCGTAATTCTGGACCAATGGCAGCAAGGGTCTGGGCAATATTCAATTCAGCGATACCTCCCATGGCAACATCATACAGAGCAAAACCTGTGGGGTAGTACTGGAAGAATTGAGAAGCGCCGTACGGCGTACCCTCAATCGTTATTCTTGACTTGCCGTAGTCCATGCTGGCAGGTTTATCTCCAAATAATAATTCGGAGGCACCGTATACCATCAATAAGTCGGGCTGTTGAAACGCAGCCTCTTGCAACGCACTGCCTATGTTGGACTGTGGCAGTATCAATGGAGCGAGGGCGTAGATATATTTTTTTTCAAGAGATTGGGCATAAACGGTACCATATGCCAGAACGATTAAAGCCGAAAGGATAGCCAGCAGCGTCGAGGTCAGATGTGCATACTTCGGATTAAAGCCTCTACCTTCCTTCTTATTGGGGTATTGATCTTGCATGATCTCAAACTTTTTAGGCACAGAAAATGACCTCTGCTGTCAGTATGTTGTCAAAGTATAAGCACTTATTCAAAGTAGCTCGCCTTGACCTTGAATTTCTAGACGCTTGTATCGCTTTGGAGACCTTTTTCGCGTCCCGATTCGATTCGAATTGCTGCAAAGATGCTGATCTCGTATAAGACGATGAGTGGTACCATCACGGTCAGTGGCGCAACGATGGGATCGGAGACCGGTGTAATGATTTCTGCAAATGCAAATAAAATGAAGTATGCGATTTTTCTTTGTTTGCGAAGCATGGTAGCGGTCACGAGCCGCAAGCGGACGAGGATGAGTAGTGCGGTTGGTAGTTGAAACGCGATACCGCATGCTAGCATAAAGAAGATCACGAATGAAATGTAATCGTCGGCCGCGGGCAGGAACTGCACTTCACTGGGGAAGAGTTGGATCAGGACGCGGATCATTTCCCATAATAAATAATATCCGAAGAGCGCTCCCAATATAAATAGAATGAATGCGGCGAGGAGCGGAGAAAAGATGGCTCGCCGTTCATTGTCCTTCAAGCCTGGACTCACATACCGATATAAGTGATATGCCCAAACCGGAAACGCGCCCACAATTCCCGTGTACAGTGCGATCCGCCATTTGATCATGAAGCCGTCCAATAAACTGAATGCTTTAAGTTGTAATCCGCCCGATGGCAAGAGCAACAGTTTAAGAATCGGATCAGAAAAGAAAAAGGCGACCGCGGTTACGAGCAAAATAGCCGCGCCGGAAATAATGAGTCGCATCCTCAATTCTTCGAGATGATCGAAAAAACTCATGTATTTCTCAGACATAAAAGTGAATCCAGTGATTTAATTCCGGCACTTGACCATCTTGATGCAATTGCTTCGTGCCTGAACTTATGACTGTACCTGAAATGAGTTGCCACACTTATTGCAAAAGAGCGCGTCGGATGGATTAGGCGCGCCGCATTTTGTGCAGAATTTATTAGCAGCGGTGTTATTGGTCGGGACGGATTGGCCCGGCGCAGGCTTGGCAATAGTGTTTTTCTGTTCATCAGCTTGCGCCTCGTTCATTCCTTCACGTAGCGCGGTCGTCATCTCTTGTGACCCTTTTCGAAGTTCAGACATTGACCTGCCAATCCAGCGTCCCACTTCGGGCAGGCTCTTCGGCCCAAAGATGATCAAGGCGATGACGACGATGATCACAATGTGAATAGGTTGTATACCAAAGGGCATTTCAGCCTCCTATACCAGAATGGTGTGAATTCTACCGCATAAAGATTAACTCCGGCTAAAGGCCAGATATTCTGCTTAAAATTGCAATTTGTCTGGTTAAGACCAAGGCCAGCCCTGACAGGATATAATCTTCCAGAGAAAATAAAAATGAAACGATTAATCCTGATGGCCTTAACCAGCCTCTTATTAAGCGCGTGCGTTCGCACATCAACACCCACGCCAATGCCGACTGAAATTCTAATAACACCAACGGCTACGCCGGTCAAGGTTGGGCCTCCGGCGATCCAAGTCGGCGCGAGCTATCTTTATATGGATGGAACAACATTGGTGGCGGTTCCGTCGGGATCGTTCATCATGGGCGAACCCAAAGGCAAGGATAATCCTCCACATCAAGTCTCGGTTGGAGATTTTTGGATTTACAGCACCAAGGTTACAAACACACAATACAAATTTTGTTTCGACGCCGGTTATTGCACTTCGCCTGATGGCATCGATAATCCAAACTTCGGCGACCCGGCATATGCCAATAAACCGGTTGTCGGCGTAACGTATGATCAAGCCGCTTCGTATTGCGTTTTTGTACATGCGCGGCTTCCCACCGAAGCGGAATGGGAGAAGGCAGCGCGCGGCCCCGATGGAAACATTTATCCATGGGGGAACGATAAACCCACCTGTGACCTGTTGAACTTCGGTAAATGCGTCGGCAATTTAACTTCGGTGAATAAATATCCAAATGGAAAGAGTTATTACGGTGCGCTCGATATGGATGGCAACACATTTGAATGGGTCGCGGATTGGTATGCGAGGGATTATTATGTTGCGTCTCCATCTAACGATCCGCGTGGACCCGAAAACGGCGACCAGCGCGTCACCCGCTCTGCTGCCTTTGATACGGATGCCTATTTGCTGGCTTCTGCGCGCCGTTCCTCCGTCGATCCGGCCAGCCATACGAATGAACTTTCCTTCCGCTGCGTGGTCGACGATTACAACCTGGCATATTTCGCTCCTTATTGCCAATCGGTTTCTGCAATCATTGATGCTTTAAGCGTTTCATCGGTCTGTCCTAATCTTTCGATCACTACACAACAAAGTTGTAAGACTCATTCTGCCTATGTGACCTTTAATGACGATCATCCCGGTGACCCAAATGGGGCAATCGGTGGCGTTGAAAATTGTAAGTTGATTAGCGGTGCGGCTAGCTCGTATCCCCAGACATACCAATGCACTTCTCAAACAACAGCTGTGATGAATTCAAGCTGTATTTTCACCGGTGTGCAAAATGCAATTTGTGCCGCACACTATTTGCTTGATGCCTCCACCGGACTTTGCAAATGGGACGGAAGTATTAGCAATGGCAATCAGTGTCTGCCAGCTTACAATTATGATCCGCTCAATAAGTGTTGCAGCATTGTGCCCGGCACGGGAGTGAGCTACCCGGCTTGCCCGGCGGGATTAACGTTTACTGTAGATGTACCCAACCATTATGTTTGCCTGCCGGATTCTGTTCCGAATGCAGTGACTCAGCAAAGCATGGTGGTCGATCCATCGAAAGCCTGCACGATTCAGGGCGTCAATAATTGCAAGTTGAATTCCAGTATTTGCAATCAAACTTTTGATTCGTTCTGCCCCACGTTCTGTATCTGTTTGCCAACTGGATTTAAATGTCCAACGCATTAAGCTTGAGATCGGTGGAGCCATCTTGGCCAGTGAGCCAATAGATATTTAAATGGGATGAAAGGTATAATTCTCTTTATGAATAGGAGAACCGAATGAAACGTTTGATTTGGATTTTGTTGATGGCGATTCTACTGGCGTCTTGCGCGCCAGCCTCGACTCCAACTCCAACTTCAGCTCCAACAGCGACAGCCATACCACCAACCTCCGAGCCAACCTTCACCCCCGTACCTCCAACCAGCGCACCTACGCTTGCGCCGGTATCGCTTGCTGGGCCATCCGCTGGAACAATCATGACATGGGTGGATGGGAGCGCGCTAGTTTATATTCCACCGGGCGAGTTTATCATGGGCCTCGGCTATGGTGACGCTCCAACGAAAACCTTTACGATTGATGCTTATTGGATTCAACAAACCGAAGTTACGAACAAAATGTATACCCAATGCGTGGCGAGCGGAAATTGCAATGCCCCGGTACAGGAGGTGGGGGCGCCGGTTTTTACCGCCATACCATTTGGCGATTATCCCGTCGTTGGTATAACTTGGG
>Ga0209039_10001971_pt1 | contig 18141 bp, 13 predicted proteins | sample BogFormECP12_OM1_FD_188238 | JGI IMG/M metagenome (GOLD analysis project Ga0209039, IMG submission 188238) | Bog forest soil microbial communities from Calvert Island, British Columbia, Canada - ECP12_OM1 (SPAdes) (version 2) | ecosystem: Environmental > Aquatic > Freshwater > Wetlands > Bog ...
TGTGATGCCTACCCGGCTTGACATATTTGAAATATAGATGTACAAAATTGTCGGCTAGAGAGCGAAGATTGATTCAACTTGGTATTAAGTGCTTTCATAGCAATGGGGTTCACTGAAGTCGCGGGTCATCTGAGCGGCCTTGGTGAACGATGCGGGCGAAACCCTCAACACGTTCAATCCTAATTGCCGGCAGTTCGAGCCAAAAGGCGGAGGCAGCCTATGACCAGGTTCGGGAAAGCGGAAAGAAACGGCCTTTGGCGGTACCTGTTTTCATTAAGTTTCGTTCTAACCGTTTTAGGAAGCAGTTTCAGCCTGGGGGCGGCCCAATTTCGCGCTTCGGTCGTGAAGATCGACATCACCCCCGATAAGTCACAATGGTTGTTGGGCTACGGCCCGCGGCAGTCCACGGGCGTGCATGACCATTTGTTTCATCGGATCGTGGCGATGGATGATGGCGCCACCCAATTCTTCCTGATTTCGACCGATATCTGCCTGGTTTCCCCTTCGGTCTACGACGAGGTTACGAAAGAGATCGACAAGCAAACCGGGATTAAGCCTTTGCAGATTTGGTGGACGGTAACCCACACTCATGCGGCGCCGGAAGTCGGGCCTCCCGGGCTGGGCGCCGTCTTCATGGGGGAGCGCTACGAGCACGACCACAACACGGAATACTCCGCCTGGGTCGAGAACAAGCTGATCGAGGGGGTGAAGGAGGCGCGGGCCAAGCTCGAACCCGCGCGGCTGGGCGTCGGCTGGGGAATGGCCATGGCGAATATCAACCGGCGCGCGAGAGATAAGGAAGGACCCGCTTTCCTCGGCCTAAACCCCGATGGGCCGGCAGACCGCCAGATCGGGCTTCTGCGCTTGGAAAAAGCCGATGGGAGTTTGTTGGCGCTGGTTGCAAACTATGCCATCCACGGCACGGTTTTGGGGGACGAAAATAAAATAATCAGCGGCGACGCCCCGGGAATTGTGGCGGATTACGTGGAAGAGAAACTGGGAGCGCCCATGCTCTACATCAATGGAGCGGCCGGTAATCTTGCCCCGATCTATACGGTCTACCCGGATTTCGAGAGCGGCCACCTCAGTCAGTTCAGGGCTCTATTGGGAGACAAAATCCTTGCCGCCAATCTCCTGCTGGGCCCTACGACGTCCGACGTTCGGCTCTCCCTGGGGGGAACAACCGTGGAAACACCCCGCAAGGCCGGCCTGGGCTGGACCAAGGACTTAGGCAATTACACTCGCACGACGAATGCGGGCGCTACGATGGTTCTGCTTCCAATCAGGTTTCTGCGGATCAATAATGACATCGCGATATGGTCGGCACCCTTGGAGCTTTTCTGCGAGATCGCGATGCAAGTCCGCAGCCTGTCGCCGTTCCCCTATACGTTTTACTTCGGTTACTCGAACGGCTGGTTGGGCTACTTGCCAACCAAGGCCGAGTTCGCCTATGGAGGATATGAACCCAACACGACGCCGTACACGGACCAGGCAGAAGGCGACTTGACCCGCACGGTCGTCACTTATCTCCAAGGGCAAGTGCGCTGACAACCTAATATATCGTGTTGTATTCTCCTAATACCCTTGGAAGGCTCAGGGGGGCTGCTTTTTTATGGTGACCCACGGGGGATTTCGTGGCCATGGACGAGCGAAACGGAAAACCCTTGTGGCATTTCCCTGCCGGTTCGGAAAACAAAACCTCGCCGATGACCTACCTGGTGGGCGGCAAACAGTTTGTAGCGATTGCCATTGGCCCCAACATCCTCTGCTTTGGTTTGCCGGCGGGGAGCGGGAGGTAACGAATTGAGAGGCCGAACCCCAAGTCTGTTCACACACGAGGAATTCTCATCAATCGGTGCCCGAGCGACCCCCTCACCCCCACGACCTGCAAAACGTGGGGCCCCCTCCGCCTTGCGGCTATCGTTCTTGCTCAGCTTTCTTCTGGCTTGCACCATGTCCTACGGCCAGAGTTCCTCAGTTTCTACCGATACGGAGTGGCGGAACTATGGGCACGATCCCGGGGGAATGCGCTTCTCTCCGCTGAAACAGATCAACCCCTCGAATGTCCAACTCTTGCAAAGAGCCTGGACCTATCAAATCCCGCCAACTCCTAATAGTGGAATTAACGCCTTTGAGAGCACGCCCTTAATGGTGGATGGCGTGCTTTACTTCACCACCCAAACCAGCAACGTCATTGCCTTGGATGCGGAAACGGGGAAGGAGCTTTGGGTGTTCGATCCCTTTCCGGCGGACAGCGGCACGCGCCGCCCCGTACCCAATCGCGGCGCTGCTTACTGGGGGGGCAACTCGACCGTCCCCTGCGGAGCGGAGGACCCCAAGCGAGACCAGCGCCTCTTTTACATCACCCTGGACGCGCACCTCTTTGCTCTGGACCCCCGAACCGGCCGGCCGTGCAAAGGCTTTGGCGAACGGGGAGCGATTGATCTTCGCGTGGGGGTGGCGGACAAATGGCCGAAGGGAAGGTACGACTCAACTTCGCCTCCCACCATATACAAAGATCTGGTCATTACCGGCTCGGAAGTACAGGAAATCCCTTCGAAAGGCCCCAGCGGAGATGTTCGCGCCTTTGATGTCCGGACGGGCAAGCTGGTCTGGACATTCCACACCGTTCCCAGACCCGGTGAAGTGGGGCACGACACCTGGGAAGGTGATTCCTGGCAAGACCGTTCGGGGACCAACGCGTGGTCCATCATGAGCGTGGACGCGCCGCGGGGAATGATTTTTCTTCCTCTGGGCTCGCCGTCCTACGATTTCTACGGCGCCGACCGGAAAGGCCAAGGCCTGTTCGGCAACTCGCTGGTGGCGCTCGATGCCTCCACAGGAAAACTCATATGGTATTACCAGATCGTGCATCATGATATCTGGGATTATGACGTGTGCTCCCCGCCCAATCTGATGACCGTGCGGCGCGAGGGGAAAGATATCCCGGCGGTGGCGCAAGTCACCAAAATGGGATTTGTTTTTATTCTTGATCGGCTCACCGGCAAGCCGCTATTCCCGGTGGAAGAGCGGCCCGTGGCGCAAAGCCAGGTGCCGGGGGAAGCGACTTGGCCGACCCAACCTTTTCCGATCAAATCCATGCAACTCGCCCGAACCTCCGTGACCCTCGACGACGTCACCACGGTCACGCCGGAGTCCCGCCAATACTGCCTCGACAACTTCGGCGCTTCCCTGCCCGGCGGAATCTTCACCCCCTGGGGTCTTACCAAGACGACCGTGGAAATACCCGGAACTCTTGGAGGCGGCAACTGGTCGGGGAGCTCCTTCAATCCCGCTCTCGATTATCTCTTCGTGAATGTGAGCGAGGTGGGTGCGGTGGGCTCTATGAAGGCGCAGTCGGAGGGCTCGGAGGAAGCCTACGTCCGCAGCAGCAAGTGGGGAAGTTACGCGCGCTTCTGGGATGACCACCACTATCCGTGCCAGCAGCCTCCCTGGGGTGACCTGAACGCAATCGATTTAAAAATCGGAGAAATCGCCTGGAAGGTGCCGCTGGGTGTTATGGATGATTTGGAGGCAAAAGGGATTCCCCAGACCGGCACTTATAACCTCGGAGGGTCCATCGCCACGGCGGGCGGGCTCGTCTTTATTGGCGGCACCGTCGATCACCGCTTCCGCGCGTTCGATGCCCGCACCGGCCAGGAGCTCTGGGTCGACAAACTTGAGTCCAACGCGCACGCCACCCCCATGACGTATCTGGGGAAGAAGACGAAAAAGCAATTCGTGGTGGTGGCGGTGGGGCCGGGGGGATATTTCAATCCGGACACCTCCGCCCCGACCGTCCTGGCCGCCTACGCCCTGTTCCCGAAAGGGCAGGGTCCGGCACGGCTGAGAGCCCAGACTTACGCACGAACGATCTCGGCGAGTCCGGGACGTGAACCTCAGGACCTTCCCGCTCCCGCCCAGGCGATTGCGCAGCCGAATCCGTTCAGTCACCGGCAGCACATTCAGGCAGGATTCAAATGCGAGGTTTGCCACCAACCGGTCGGAGCCAGCGGCAAGATGGCAATCCCCGGCGTCGCGGATTGTATGAACTGCCATCAGAGCATCAAGACGGAAAGTCCCGCGATCCAGAGACTGGCCCAAATTCAAAGGGACGACGACCTTATCGCGTGGAGACCCGTGTATAAGCTTCCGGACTTTGTTTACTTCAGCCACCAGAAGCACCTCCGTGCCAGCGTGGAATGCGCGGTGTGCCACGGTCCGGTAAAAGACCGGGATCAGCTCTGGCAAGAGAAGGAAATTTCCATGGTCGCCTGCGTGGATTGCCACAAGCTGCGCAAGTCGCCATTGAACTGTGACCTCTGTCATAACATCGGGCACTAACCGGAGCAGTAGGCAGAAAGCAGTAGGCAGTAAGCAGTAAGCAGTAGGCAGTGGCAAGTGTAGCGCAGACCTCCGCCTTTGAGGTCTGCGGTTCTTCCCTACACTCGCGCTGCAACGGCGGCATAGGGTGCGGAGCTTTAGAGTGCGGCAGCTTGCTGCCGCTTTTTCATCAGCCAGCTTGCTGGCTGGTCTGTAGCGGTGAACTTCTGTAGTAGTGGACTTTATTGCAGCACGTGCCATCCTGAAGGTCCGCGCTACCTATGCAACTTGCGAAAAAGCCTGCGGACCGGGATTTGTGATCGCGGCTGAAATCCCCGCGAGCAAGCTCGCGGGGAGGAAAGCGGCAGCAAGCTGCCGCACTCCAAAGCTTCGCACCGTATGTCCGCAAGAGAGCACTTCGGATTAATGCAAAGAAATGTAATGCTAAATCGTCGAACCTTTCTGAAGGCTGTTGGCGCAAGCGGCTCCTTGGCGCTTGCGCACGTTGAGGCTTGGGATCTCCGGTCCGACTCGGGATTAGGCGAGAACATACGGATCTGGGACCAGCATGCGCATCTCGGCCAGGTGCCTGGCGATACCCCCGAGGAGCGAATGGCCTTCCTCGTCAAGTGCATGGATCGCCTCGGAGTGGAGCGGCTCATCCTTTCGCAGGGGTATTCAGACGACCGGCACCCGAATCCCCCCGAGCAATTTCGCCTGGAAAATGACCGTGTGATGCGCGCGGTAAAAGCCTTTCCCGGCCGCGCCTACGGCTCCGTGTATTTGACCCCGGCTCTGCTCGACTTCAGCATGCAGGAGTTGAATCGCTGTGTGCGCGACGGTCCCATGGTGATGATTGGGGAGATCGAGGCCGAGGCGCGGTGCAACGTCCCCGCAATGGATCCCATCGCCGAATGGGCGGTCGAGAACGAGGTGGTCATCCTTCAACACGAATGGATCAAGGCCGACGGCAATGAGCCGGGGGAATCTTCGCCCTTCGATGTCGTCGAACTCGCCCAGCGCCACCCCCAACTCCAGATCGTTTGCGCCCACACGGGAGGAAACTGGGAGCTGGGGATTCGCGCCATTCGCGCCACGAAGAACGTCTACTGCGGACTCGCGGGATCCGATCCGACGTCAGGATATGTGGAAATGGCAGTGCGGGAATTGGGTGCGGAACGAGTGGTCTTTGGCAGTGACGTGGGAGGCCGGAGTTTCGCCTCGCAAGTCGCCAAGGTGGAAGGCGCTTACATTTCGGAATCCGATAAGAAACTCATCCTGGGCGGAAACCTGCGCCGGCTATTGGCGCCGATGCTGCAAAAGAAGGGTTACAAGGTATGATCATTGATACCAACGTATACCTTTCGCGCTGGCCTTTTCGACGCTTGGCGGGAGACGAGCCCGAGGCTTTGGTGGCCAAACTGCGCCAGCGGAACGTGGCGCAGGCCTGGGCCGGCAGCTTTGACGGGATGCTGCACCGGGATATTGGCGGGGTAAACCTCCGGCTGGCCCAGGCCTGCCGCGATTACGGACAAGGCATGCTCGTACCCTTTGGATCCCTTAACCCCAAGCTTCCCGACTGGCACGAAGATCTGCGGCGCTGCCAGGAAGAGCATAAGATGGCGGGAATCCGCCTGCACCCCAACTATCACGGGTACCGCCTTGACGACCCCGTCTTTGCGGAATTATTGAAGTTGGCGACTGCCTGCCGCCTCATCGTCCAGTTGGCCTTGTGCATGGAGGACGAGCGTACGCAGTCGCCGCTGATGCGTGTTTCTGCCGTGGATATTACCCCGCTTGCAGGTGTTGTTAAACTCGTGCCGGGCCTGCGCTTGGAGCTTTTGAATTGCCATTCCAACATCGGTAGGGAAGAGTTTCGGTCGGTGCTCGCCGCAGGCGACGTCTATGCGGAAATCTCCATGGTGGAAGGGGTCGCAGGAGTCGGTCGGCTGGTCCATGAGAGTCCGCCTCCACGAATGCTTTTCGGCTCGTATTACCCCTTCTTTGATTTTGAGTCGGCTCTGCTCAAACTCCAGGAATCCGGATTGGACGAGGCCTCGCAAAAGGCAATCTGCGAGGATAACGCGCGGCGGCTGATGGCACGGCGCGGTAGCCCGCGAAGCGCGCGTGGTCATTTAGCCCACGGCGAAGCCGTGGGAAACGGACAGGATTAAAATAATTACAAAAGGAGCCCCGGCAGGGGCGACATCCGGCCGCCGTTGGAAGGAGATTTCCCAGGTCCCATACTTATACCAACATCTTGATTCACGCGCTTTTCAGCACGAAAGACCGCCAACGCTGGCTCATCCCCGAAATCCGCGAAGAAGCCTTTTCCTATCTGGGAGGCACGATTAATCAGTTGGGAGGTCAGTCGTTGCTAGTGAATGGCCCACCTGATCATGTCCACATGCTGTTTGTCCAGCCACGGACGCTCTCGATCGCCCTGATCATGGAAAAGGTTAAAGCCCATTCCTCGAGCTGGGTAAAGGACCACTGGCCGAACCGGCGCAATTTCGGCTGGCAGACCGGGTATGCGGCGTTCAGCGTTAGCAAATCGCACGTGGAGCAGGTGAAGCGCTACATCGGGAATCAGGAAGAGCATCATCGCAAAGTCAGCTTTCAAGAGGAAGTAATTGCCTTTCTGAAGAAGCACGGAGCTGAGTACGACCCTCGGTATGTTTTTGTCTAAAGCGATCCCGGATGTCGCCCCTGCCGGGGCTGGAAGATTTTTCGTCATGCGCTTTTACCCACGGCTGGCGCCGTGGGCTAAATGACCGCGCCCGCTTCGCAGGCTTTCGGTATGCAGAGATGTGGAAGATTTTTCGTCATGCGCTTTTACCCACAGCCGGCGCCGTGGGCTAAATGACCGCGCCCGCGTCGCGGGCTTTCGGTCTGCAAAGATGTGGAAGATTTTCTTCATACGCTTTTACCCACGGCTGGCGCCGTGGGCTAAATGACCGCGCCCGCGTCGCGGGCTTTCGGTCTGCAGAGATGTGGAAGATTTTTCGTCATGCGCTTTTACCCACGGCTGGCGCCGTGTGCTAAATGACCACGCCCGCTTCACGGGCTTTCAGGAAAGGCCGCGGACCTACAAAACAGGTCCGCGCTACGGTTCTCGGAACGAAGGGAAGTAGCGCATGAAAAAACCGAAAGCCTCCAGGTGTAAAGGCGTATCACGCCGCGACTTCTTCAAAAGTGCCGGCGCGGGGTTCGTGGCATCGGAACTCGCCGCAGCAGCGCCGGCCCAGGGTGCACTGGGGGCGGCAGCAGTGCCGGCCAAGGATGCCCCGGGGGCCGCTGCGGCGCCACCCGGGGCAGCGAGGTCCGCGACTTCGCCGGTGCGCTTTCGGCCGGCGAGTGGGCTCACTCAGATTTCCCCGAATCTCTATGTTCTGCGCGACACCTGTAATGTGTATGTGCTCAAGGACGGGAACCACGCGCTGCTCATCGACTTTGGCTCCGGGCATGTTTTGAACCTGCTCGGGCCGATCGGCGTCGCCCAGGTTGACGCCATCCTGCACACCCATCACCACCGCGACCAATGCCAGGGTGGTGCGCGCGCGGTGGCGGAGGGCATTCCGATTCACGTGCCCGCCCACGAACGCCACCTGTTTGAGGACGCCGAGAATTTCTGGCGCAACCGCCGCGTCTTTCATTTGTATTATGTGGCCAACGATTTCTTCACGATTACCCGCAACTTGCCCGTGGCCGGCGCGCTGTGCGATTACGAGACCTTTCGCTGGGGTCCCTGTGAGTTTCTGATCTATCCCACGCCCGGCCACACCATCGGCTCCATCAGCCTGGTGGGGATGATTGACGGGCGGAAGACGGCCTTTACCGGCGACTTGATTCACTCGCCCGGCAAAGTTGTTACTCTGCATGACCTGCAATATCAATACATGAGTACGGACGGCGTGGACTTTGCCACTTCGTCGTTGCAGCGCATGCGGGAGCTGGAGCCGCAATTCATCTGCCCCTCGCACGGCGAGCCCTTTACGAGCGTGGATTCGGGGTTCACGGATTTGATCAGCCGTATGCGGGATTGGGTGCGAGCGTACGCGCCGGGCACGCCGCTGACCATCGACAATCAGCCTTTCGCGGTGACGCCGCACCTGATCGCTTCCTATCAAACCACCTCATGCTTTTATGCGGTGATCAGTGACAGCGGCAAGGCGCTGTTCGTGGACTATGGGTCGGCGAGCAACAACTTCATTGATAGTTCCCTGAGGTCTCTGTCCACCCACGATCGCCTTCGCTTTATCGCCCACACCATTCCGGCGCTCCAGGCGCGCTACGGGATGAAATCCGTCGATGTGGCCATGCCCAGCCACATGCACGATGACCACTTGAACGGGTTTCCTTACCTGGTGGGTCACCACGGCGCCAAGATCTGGTGCTACGACAACATGGTGGATATTCTGGAAAACCCGCGCGGGAATAATCTGGGGTGTACGCTGGCCGAGGTCATCAAGGTGGACCGCTCGTTTCACCACGGCGAAAAGTTCAAGTGGGAAGAGTTCGAGTTTGAGGTTTGCCACTCGCCCGGCCACACGGAATTTCAAATGGCGCTGTTCGCCGAGATTGACGGCGCACGCATCGCGTTCACGGGCGACGCGGTTCATCCCGCCGACGCCGGAGCGCCGTACCAGCTTCGCCACAGTGTGATCTTCCGCAACTGGATGGAAAGCGACAGCCACCTCCGCGCCGTACGCACCATTCTGGAGCACGAACCCAACATTATCGCGCCGGGCCACACCAAACCCTACATCGCCAACCAGGCGGATCTGGAAGACTTGAAGCGGCGGTGCGAGCAGGAAGGTCAGTACTTCCAGGAGGTCATCGCCGACCCGGATACCAACTTCGGCTTGAACCCCAGTTGGGCGCGGCTCTACCCGTATCAACTTGCGGCCAAGGCGGGCTCGACGTCCACGCTCGAATTGCGGGTGCGCAATTATCGCTCGAAGCCCATGCACCTTGAGGCAGGACTGGTATTACCCGAAGGCTGGAGGGCCTCGCCGGATATTGCCACGCTGGATGTGCCCGCCGGCAGTGACGGCAAAACGGGTTTCAGCGTAACGATTCCCGGAGGTTGGGACGCCAACCGGCCGCGCGTGGCGGTGGCGGCGGAAATCATGGCGGACGGACAGTACCTCGGTCAGATCGCCGAGGGTGTGGTCGATATCGAATTCACGTAAGGTATTGTGACATGGCCATCCTGGCCATGAAGCGAAGAGGAAAAGGTGTCAGGTACCTTTTCGTTCCCCTGACACCTTTCCCGCCTTAATTTCCCTTGCGGTATTGTGTGGTTCCTATGAGGTTGTGCTTGACTGACAGGTCCTAACTGCGGATGCTACCGGAGTGCCACTTTATGTGAATGCCCGTGATGTTATGCGTACAAATCTAGGCCGAATTAGAAATAAGAAAAAGGTCCACATCGTTCCGATAGGGACACTAACCGTTGCACAATTGACAACTATCAATGCAGGTCGCCTGACACAAGGACTCAGGCCAATTGTTGAAGAGGTGGTTTTTGTTGGTGGCCACATCTATAAAAGCCGAATAATCGGAGATGGCTATACAATTGAGGACGTAATTGACCAAATTTCCAGCGCCATGGACTGTACTGCAATAGTGCTTGATGGAACCCACATGACCACGACAGAAAACCCAAACCCTAGACCGGACCGTTACGGAAACCTAGTGAGAGACCGGGCCGTCTTTGAGTGCTCTACAAGGTACCCTCGTTCTGAACTCTTTTCTGTGATACCCAAGGGTGATAACATCAAGCCTACAAAATGAAAAGGCCACCCATTAAGGATGGCCTCTTTCAGTAAATCCCGAGCGACAAGCCTGGGTAACAAGATCGTCCAGCAGCTCAAGTCGCCCAAGCGAACTTTCTCACACGTTCTCACACTTGTCAAGAGAATTCTACAAACCTCCTAAGTTGGGGAGGTAACTAGGTGATAATCTCCTATGAGCCAGTTCTCGGGTCTGCCAAGCGTATTATTGCCCTGGTGAGAGCAGCCGTGAGTGATCCTGTGGCTAAGGACCTGGGGAAATCTACCGGCTAAGTAACCAAGAATGTATAAACTCTCGACACGGGCGGGAGAAGCTGTTAGAAAATAGACAATCTCGCGCGGAGGCGCGGAGATTTCGAAATGAACAACTGCTCTGTTTTCTTTTCTGCCTCTGCGTCTTTGCGCCTCTGCGCGAGATGCCTTTGCTCGTTCTGGGTTTTTCTTACACCTTCGGACGCCCGTGGCACGTCGGGAGCCCCGTCCAAGCGAGGAATTACATCATGAAATTGACCAAAATCGCCTTAATCTGTACAGCGTTTCTCATCGCCCCAGCGCTCTTTGCGCAGGAGGCCATTAAAGACCCCCTTCTGCGCTGGATGAACCAAATCGCCCAGCGGGAACTGCAAGAGCGGCAGAGGGTGATCGATCAAATTCACACGGTGGCCGAAGCTGAGGTTCGGAAACGAGAGGTCCGGAAGAAACTCCTGGAAATCCTGGGCGGTCTGCCCGATTATGACGGACCGCTGAATGCCAAGATCACGGGTCAGATTCAAGCGGACGGTTATACCATCGAGAAAGTGCTTTTCCAGAGTTTGCCGAATTTCTATGTTACCGGCGATCTCTACCGGCCCAACCAGCCGGGCCGCTACCCCGCCATTCTTTTTCAGTCCGGCCATACGCAGGAGGGCAAGCCCGAGCCGCAGAGGGCCGCGGCCAATCTGGCCTTGAAGGGCTTTGTCGTGTTGGCGACCGACCCGAGCGGTCAAGGTGAAAGGGAACAAACGTACGATCCGCAACTCTCGGGAGCATTAGCGGGGTGGTCAGTTCCCGAGCACATCCAGGGAGGAGCACAGAGCCTGATGATTGGCGAGAGCGCGGCGCGCTTCTTCATTTGGGATGCGAAGCGCGGCATCGACTACCTGGTCAGCCGGCCGGACGTGGACCCCTCGCGTCTGGGCGCCGCAGGCTGCTCGGGCGGTGGAGCATTGACAACCTTTATTGGCGCGATGGACCCAAGGCTTAAAGCGGTCATTCCCGCCTGCTATCCCAATTCCTATCAGTTGTTGTTTGCCGGCCCTGACCCCGATACCGAAATGAGCTTCCCCCGATTCCTCGTGAGCGGTCTCGACGTGGCGGATTACGTGGAAGTGACCGCGCCCACGCCCTGGCTGATCCAGGAAACCGAGGGCGACTACTTTACGCCGGCGGGAGCCCGGCTAGTCTATGAGGAAGCTCGACATTGGTACAGTATTTACGGGGCTGAGGACAAGATTAGTTTCTTTGTCGGACCTGGTCCCCATGGAACTCCCCTGGTGAGCCGGGAAGCCGTCTATCAGTGGATGATCCGCTGGCTCAAAGACGGCCAGGGTGATTTTCATGAGCAGCCGGTACACCTCTATAATAATTTTGAACTGCTGGTCACCCCTACCGGCCATGTCGATGATCTTCCCGGGAGCCGCAAAGTCTACCAACTGATTCTCGACGATTTCCATGCCAAGATGCGGCAGGGCACAATTCCTGAACTGCAAGCGGAATTGCGCCGGCTGAAGATTCCCTCAGATGGCGCTTCTCCGGAAATGACCGTGTTGGATGAGTCGAACACTCCGGAATTTCGGCGCCAGCACATTAAGTTTGAGAGTGAGCCGGGGGTTGAGATTGAAGGAAACCTCTACCTCCCCTCTTCTCCTTCTGGCCGGAAGCCGGCGGTGCTGCTGGTGGCGGACAGCGGCCCTTATTTCCAGGCGGCATCCACCGATTCACTGGCGAGCAGGATGGCAAAGAAGGGCCGCGTGGTTCTCACGCTCGAGCCGCGCGACTCTCCGGGAGAAGATACCCACGCGCCTTTTGTGGGAAATTGGATCACCAATTCCCGGGCCAACCAGATCGGGCTCGATTTGCCGGCATTGCGGGCCCATGACATCTTGCGCGGAGTCGATCTTCTGGCGGCGCGCAGTGACGTGGACCCGGCCTCCATTCATTGTTCTGCTCGGGGAGTGAAAGGGGTTTGGCTTTTGCTGGCGGCGGCGGCAGATCCGCGAATCGGCAAGGTTTGGCTGGATCGAACCCCTTATAGCTTGCGGGCCGCTCTCAAGAACACTGTGAATATGGATTTGTTTGATGCCGTAATCCCCGGTTTCGCGCTTCATTGGGACCTTGACGATCTTGCCAAAGCCATGGGGTCGAGGCCGGTGATGTGGACGGACCCGGCGAATTGGATGAACCGGATTGTTAATCTACGCGGCCCCTATCAGTATCGCTATATCCTGGGCGACACCACGGAGCTTGCGGACGCCCAAGACGACGCATATATTGATGAATTTCTAAAATGAGTTGGGCTTTTCGGTAAATGCCGTCAATAACGGCACCCCAATTGCCGGAATCCACCTCATGAATGGGTGGGGTGAGCATTATCCACCCATTTTCTAACGGATTGATTTGAAGGGACTTCAAATGAAAAAACTCGGCCGCCGCGATCTGTTGAAAAATTCCCTGGGGGCCACGGCCGCCCTGGTAGGGGGAATCAGTTATGAACGTAAAGCACTGATGGCACACATGATGGCCCCCGCGCAGGAAGCCATGGTGAAGGAACCGGTTAAGGGTCTTCAGCGTGGAAGATTCGGCAAATACGAGGTTTCCCGGCTCATCATTGGCGGAGACCCGGTTTCAGGGATCGCCCACGCGGGCGAGCTTGTCTATCAAGCGGACTTCATGAAACAGTATTTCAACACACCCAAGATCCTTGAAACCCTGACGCTGGCGGAAAAGAATGGCATCAACACTCTCCTGATGCGCGCCGACGACCGCATCATCAGTCATTACAATATGTTCAAAAAGGAGCGCGGAGGAACGCTCCAGTGGATTGCCACCTCCGCGCCCGAGCAAGGCTCACCGGTGGAAAATTCCAAGCTCGCCCGCGACAATGGCGCCATTGCTGTGTACCTCCATGGCGGGGTTGCGGATGGGCTGGTCAAGGCTGGGAAAGTGGACGAGATCGGCGAGATTGTGGAAGGGTTCAAAAAGTCCGGAATCATGGCAGGCATTGGAGCCCACCAGCTCGATACGGCACGTGCCTGCGTGCAAGCCAAGATTGATCCGGACTTCTATATGGTGACAATCAATCGGGTGAACTACTATTGCAGCGAAGCAGCCGAGGTCGGCATCTTCATGCGATCGATCAAGAAACCCTGGATCGCCTTCAAAGTCCTGGGAGCGGGCAGGGTGAAACCTCAGGAAGGTTTCCGCCTTGCCTTCGAGCACGGTGGCGATTTTCTCGCCGTTGGTATGTTCGACTGGCAGATTCGCGACGATGTCGCCCATGTCCAGGAAATGCTGGCCCATGGAATCAGTCGCGACCGCGATTGGGCTTAGTGAACAGAACTGTATCGGGGCTAGCGGTTGGGCTCACCCCAGTCCAGGAAGCGATGAAGGAACTCAAAGGTTCCGACTCCGTGGAGGGTATGACCGCCGTTAAAATACTCGATCCGAGTCCGCTCCGGCAGCTCCAACTTATCGTAGTGGTACTGAACCTTGGCATATTCATACGCCACCCAGGAATCGACCCCGACGCCGTCGCTGTGCCCGCGCTCCACCATGAAGGGGCGCGGCGTCATCAATTTGGCCATCTCACTATAGTTGAAAGTATTCCCGAGATTGAATGTCAGGATGGAGTATTCTTCATCAAACAGGAAGCTCCAAGGGACATCGTCCCGGCAGATCTTCCCAACCCCTTCATTGAAATCGGCGGAACAGATGGAGAGCGCGTACCTCATGAGAAGTGGAGCGACCCGAGACGCGGTCTTGCCGCCGTAGGAAAGTCCGTAAAATCCAATTCGGCTGGCATCGACGTTGGGATGTGCGGTAAGCCAATCCAACGTCCGCTCGTGTTGACTGAGAATGAATGAGAAAAGCGAGAGTTTTAGCGGATTGGCCAGCCTTTGAAGAATCTGGAAGTTCTGATGCCCAATGTAAAGATTCTGGGGGCAGTACACGATGAATCCGTGGTCGGCGAGATGGGCAGCATAGCGGCGATAGTAACCTTCGGCGGAAACACTGTCGGGCTGGATTAAATCCTGCGGCCGGCCCTCGGATCCATGCTGACACACCACAACGGGCCGGCGTTCGCCTTGCCTCAAGGCTTTGGGTAGGAGCAGAATGCCGTAAGCGAAGACATCAGGCCAGAGGGGAATCAACACTTCATAGCCCGTCCAACTCACTTCGTCATAGATTTTGCGGGTCTGTGCCGCCAGCGGTTGGGAAGGCGCCGGCAGCTTGCCCAAAACCTCTTCCCAAAGATAATGCCGATAGAATTCCGTGGACTGCTGCCATTTCTCGATGGAAGAGTTATCGGCTCGCGCCCAAAACCTCTCGCGCACCGATTCACACCCAAGCACGGCCTTCTGCGTGAAGTCGACCAGTTGCTTGAACTGGCGGTGAAGACGCGCCTCGGGGTCGAATCCAACCCGCATATCTCGCGGCGCCCGTCCCGAGGGTTTCAAACTGCCGCGCGCGCCAAGCGCCCTCAGAAACGTCTCGAGCGCCTCCGCCGATCCCGGCTCTCCCTGCTCGTCGCCGCTCGTGATGCAGTGCAGGCGCTCGGCTACGCCCAACTTCTCAAAGATGGGTTGCGCGCGCTTTACTTCGGCCCGAACGTCGGCAAGCTGCGGGCTTTCCAAGCGACCTGGCGCCACAATATCTAATCGGCCATCGGTTGCCGGAAGTGTGCTGAGGGTCTCAGGACCTCTCACAGCCTCCACAATCAGGCTGCGTGGGACAATAAGTCCGGCCAATTCGGCATCCCCAAAGGCCTCGAGGAGTGACCAGACATTTCGATACAGCGGTTCCTGCCACAACCCCTCTCTCGACAGGAAGTATCCCGAGACGCACGCTGCTTCAATTCTGGTATCGGCAGCGGCACTGTAGAACGCCAGCAGACCTCCCTCGCCATAACCCATCACGCCGATCGGTCGCACGGGCTGGCACGCGGAAAACCAGCCCACCGCCGCCAGTACTTTTTGAACCTCATATCCGATGATGTGCCGGCCAATCTCGTACGCCATGCGGTAGATGTACTCCCGATGCGTGAGGTTCGTCATTTTGCCGATTTGTTCATTGCCGGACCAGGTGCAGGCGCGATTGATGAGCGCGGACATCAAAACCAAGCAGCCCTGCTCAGCGAGCCGCCGAGCGAATTGGGCCTGACCGGGCACACCGGGAGCAACCCCCACGAGCATTTCCGGGGACCAATCTGCGTCCGGCAAAGCCACGATCCGCGCCAGCGGTGTATCGGCCGGTTCGAGCAGCAGCCCTTCTCCGTCAACACCGTCCAGCACCGGCCAGCGGACACTCAAGACCCTGTATCCATCGCCTGACGCCACCACAGAAGGCCCACCAACGGTGATCTCCAATTGAGGGGCTGAAAAAGGAATCCGAGGGTCAATTAGCCCGATAATGTCGCGAAATCGTTCCCGCTGGAGGGCAACCGATGCTTCGTAGGCAGCTCGTGAGGAGTAATCGCGATTCCAAAACGCACCCCGTCTTTCCACGGAGGCCGTTGTCTGGTTGACCAAATAACGGTGGATGCCTTCCACCATCTGGGCGGCGATGTCCCCCTGCATCGTTAGAGGTTCGGTCCCCGGCAGATGGCTTGGCGGTGCGGCGGGCCCTACCTCCTTGCTCTGTACCCCTTCCGCAGCGCCCGCCGTCGGTAAGGTTGCTAACGCACCGGTGATAGCGGACTTTCCCACGAGATCGAACATTTCGCGTCGCGTCACACTGTTCCTCCGTCGTCGTCCCCGCCTTGCTTTTCGGCAAAGTGACGGGAAGCATTTCCGGGACAGTACGGGATGCGCAGGGAGGCGTCATCCCTGGGGCAACCGTAGCGGCCAAAAACACGCAGACCGGCGTGGTCGAGACGATCCAGACCGACGGTGCGGGGTTCTATAACTTCCCGGCATTGTCCATCGGCACATACGACGTCAGCATCGAAAAGACAGGATTTAAGGCATACCAGGAGACGGGTCTGATCATTGATGTTGATACGTCCCGGCGGGTCGATGCGATGTTGCAAGTGGGAGCCGAGATTCAAAGTGTCACGGTGACCGCAGAGGCGGCGCAGGTGAATACTCAAACCACGCAAACGGGCGAGGTCGTCGCGGCAACCGAGATGGAAAACATGCCGTTAAACGGCCGGTCCTACACTGATCTTCTGGCCCTCCAGCCCGGCGTCGTGCCGATTGGTGTGCAGATGTTCGGTACCCTGTCGCCCGGCAATTCCCTCAATGATGGCACCCTCTCCATGAGCGGGCAAAGGGACGTCAACAATGGTTTCATGGTGAACGGCGCCAACACGGTGGAGGGAGACATGGGAGGAACGGTTATTGTCCCCAACCTCGACTCCATCGCCGAATTCCGCATCATCACCAGCAACGCCGGCGCGGAATACGGAAACTACAGCGGTGGGCAGGTCAACGTCGCCACCAAATCCGGGACCAATCAATTCCACCCGGCTGGGATACCCGGTAACCAACGGTGAGGCTTACTTTGGATCTTCATGCACAACGACGACCCAATGCGTGTTCCCCAATTATATCGTTCCCAAGACGGCGTGGGATCCCGTAGCCGCGAATACCCTGGCGCTCATTCCTCCTATCAATACGTCCACAGGGTACTTCTCCACCTCCGCCTATCCAGCGACACTTCAGGACGACGAGTGGGCGGTACGGCTTGATGGCAATACCCATATCGGTATGATTTCAGGCTACTACCACAACGACCCCTGGAACAATCCTGAACCTTTTAATCCTGGCTATGGCGGCAGCACGGTTCCGGGTTTTCCGAATAATACCGTGGGGAAGGCGCAGTTGCTCACGCTCAGCATTAGCACTCCCCTGGGCGGTTCCATGGTCAACCAGTTCACCGCCAGCTACACCCACAACACGAACATCACGGGGTTGTCGACAAAGACGGGGCCGACGCTCTCCTCGCTCGGGTTCGCCGCGCCCAACGCCGGGGGACTCTATGAAGAGGCTGGCAGCGGGTATGCAAATTGGCCTGAAGTGCAACTTCTCCACTTCACCTTGGGACAATTCAACTCGGTTATCGCGCAATATGACCAGGTGTCCCAGGTCCAGGATGACTTCTCGAAAATCGTGGGCACTCACACGCTTAAATTTGGCGGAAACTTCCACGCCGATCAATTCTGGGTCGGCCATCCCAACAACGGCGGCAACGGGGGCTTTAACTTTAACGGGGGTGAGACGGGACTTGACCTTGCAGACATGATGGTTGGGAGTGTCAATTACTGGTTCCAGGGTGCTGCCTCGGCCTTGAGCCTGAGGAGCTACTACATCGGCCTGTACGGCGAGGACAGTTGGCGCGTACGGCCCAACCTGACCCTCAACTACGGGGTACGATGGGAGACAACTCCCTATTGGTCGGACTCTCATAATCGCAACCCCGACTTAATCCTGGGGCTGCAATCGACCACCTTCCCCACGGCGCCGGCAGGTTATGTCTTCCCCGGTGATCCAGGGGTCCCGGCACACTTCGCCAACACGAACTATGCCAATTTCGGCCCGCGCCTCGGAGTGGCCTATTCACCCAACTTCTCCAGTGGATTCTTGCACACGATTTGAATCGTAATCCGCGAAAGCAGTACTTAACCCCGAACGGTCTCGTCAACCCCTATTTCAACCCCGCGATATTTAGCCGAACTTTCGCAGTTGAGGGGGTAGAAGAGCGGTAAGTGGTTTGTTTTTAATGAAGGGTTCTAAAAGGTCGGCACTACATTTTCAGTATCTCC
>Ga0209039_10001972_pt1 | contig 18139 bp, 13 predicted proteins | sample BogFormECP12_OM1_FD_188238 | JGI IMG/M metagenome (GOLD analysis project Ga0209039, IMG submission 188238) | Bog forest soil microbial communities from Calvert Island, British Columbia, Canada - ECP12_OM1 (SPAdes) (version 2) | ecosystem: Environmental > Aquatic > Freshwater > Wetlands > Bog ...
GCATGCACCTCGCGGGCCGGAGCCGGCGAATAGGATTCATCGCGCGCGCATTTCCAGTTCGTGCCCGTGTTCACCACGCTCTCAGCCGGGGTTTCTCCGTCCAGCAGGAATCCGGTTTCGAAAGTCACCTGGGCTTCGGGAGCCATTTCGCCGAAGTTCCACACCACCGCGGCAAACACGTTCTTGCCGGGCTCCAGGTAGGGCGCCGCGTCCACCGTTTCGTAGCGCCAGTGGAACAGGTCGCCGCGCGCCGGTCCCCAGGCTACGCGGCGTCCGTTCACGAACAGTTGATAGCGGTTGTCGCCGCTCACGTGGACCACGAACCGCTCCGGCCGGGCTGCCAGTTCGAAGGTCCGGCGGAAATGGTACACACCGTATTCGGCGGCCGGAGCGCCCGGCACGGCGATCCAACTCGCGCGCCATGGACGCCGGATCGGGTCCGGGCGGCCAGGCATGGCGCCGGCACTCTCCTGCGGTGGCGAACCGGACACGGGCGCCGACGCCATCAGCGTGGCAGCGCCGGTCCCCAGCAGAAACCGGCGGCGCGTGGACCGGCATGGGGAAGCGGATGGCAAGTTTGGCATGCGTTAGAAACGGTAGCGCGCCAGGAGCACCGAGTCAATGGCGCCGCTCCCGAAATCGGGTTTGCGGCGCGTCCGTGCGCGGTGGCTGGTTCCGGATCGACGAGATCGGCTTGCAGTGCGTGGGGCTGTTCTGGCAAGATCCAACTGAATGATCTTCGAGCGTCCGTTTCTGTTGGGCCTGTTGTTTCTGAGCGCGCTCGGGGGCGCGGCAGCGCAGACCGGCGGGGAAGCGTCGCCCCCCAAACCCCCGCTCGGCCTGCCTCCCGTGATCTGGCCCGCCGATAACCCGTACTCCGCGGCCCGCGTGGAACTCGGACGCAACTTGTTCTTCGATCCCCGCCTGTCGTCGAACGGGAAGATCTCCTGCGCAACGTGCCATCCGCCAGAGCACGCGTTCGCCGGCGGCCAGCCGCCGCCGGCCGGCGTCACGGGCACTCCGCTGCGCAGGCGTGCGCCAACGCTGATCAACCGGGCCTATGGACGAAGCCAGTTCGTCGACGGGCGCGCGCCCACGCTGGAAGCGCAAATCGCCGGCCCGATCACCGCCCCGGACGAGATGGGTACGACGCCAGGAGAGGTGGCCGAAGCCATATCGAGTGCCGCGGGTTATGCGAGGCTGTTCGAGGAAGCCTTCGGAGACCGGCAGGTTACCTTCGATCGCATCGCGAAGGCGATCGCGTCCTTTGAGCGGACGATTGTCTCAGGCAACTCGCCTTATGACCGCTTCTTAAACGGGGACAAACGCGCGTTGAGTCCGGGCGCCAGACGCGGCCTGGAGATCTTCGAGCGCACCGGAGAATGCCCGGAGTGCCACAGTGGCTACAACCTCACCGATGAGAAGTTCGCGAGCCTGGGTATCGGCCCGGACGGCCACCCCCCCGATCTCGGCCTTGCGGAAGTCACCGGCAAACGGCGCGACGACGGGAAGTTCAAGGTGCCGACGCTGCGGGAGGTGACCCTCACCGGCCCTTACATGCACGATGGCCGCTTCCGGACACTGGACGAGGTGCTCGAGTTCTACAGGAAAGGCGGCCGGCCGGGGGCGCGCCTCGATTCCCGCATCGCCCCGTTTTTTCTAGATGCACCAGCCAAGGCGCACCTGTTGGAGTTTCTGCAATCGCTCAGCGGCGAGGGCTGGCAGCAGATCAAAGCGCCAAAAAGGCTGCCTCAGTGAACCGCCGCCAGGACCCTATCTCTTTCCGAGTTTCAACCGCCGCCCCAGGATCATCTTCACCAGCAGACGATCGGTACCTCCGGTCATCCCTATGCCGGCTGCGAAGTTGAACTCCCAGTTGGGACCCAGATTCAGGTCAACCGCCGGCATGATGGCCTGCTGCTGGTCGCGCAACGGATCGAAGCCGGTGATGGAACCGAGCGCGCCGTAATATTCAAGGCCCACGGTCACCTTCTTGGTCACGTCGTAGCCGGCTTTGAAGTTCGGCGCGAACGTGACTCCTTTGGCGACCTCCAACCCGTGAAACGAGCGGTCCATGGCAGGGTTGAGGCTCAAGTACCAAGGGCCCATTTGTTTGTCGATGATGGGCCGGATCTCCCATGTCCAGGTATCGGTGGAATACACCCGGCGCTGGTAGCCGATCTCCGTGGAGATGCTGACATCCACGGGCCAATGCCACTTATCCGGGAACTTTATGCGCGGGCGAATGTGATCGCCCACCCACTGGTATCCCTCGCCCGAGCGGTAGCTCATGAAGATGTAGAAGCCGGTTTCAAACCACGGTGTGAACCCTTGCGTGATCTCGATGGTTTCGTGCAGCGCGTGCTCGTCCGGGCGTACCCCGTCCACCGTGTCCTTCGATCCCTCGAAAGTAAAGTTGGAGTGCAACTCCACCATGGTGCGGCCGGGTGGAACCAGTTCAGAGCCGTACACCTGCACCTCGTAGTTGCCCTGTGCCCGGACCAGTGCGGGGGTTTGAAGCAACAGCAGCAGCGCTACCACCGCACCGGGGGTTCTGCCCTGGCGGATGTTCAGAGCGACGCCCTGCAATTGCCGGGGTTCGGATGCCATAGAACCAAGCTATTTCACCGCAGAGCGGCAATCAAGCCGCCTTCAGCCGGACTGGCAGATCCGAAATTCGGTCCGCCCTGCCGGGCTGCACGGGTTCCGAGCCAGCGGTCATCGACGCACGCGCCGTGGCGGGCACTGATGGCGCGGAACCTGCCCCGGCCAGGCGCCGCGCCGATGCGGTACAGTACAGGAATTTGGATGGGAACTACGGGATATGGAAATGGCGCTTCCGAAGGAGGCTCGATGAGGCAACGGCTTTTCAGTTTCCTGGCCGGCTGCATCCTGGCAGGCTTGGTCCTGCCATGCACCGCATCTGCTCACGCGCTCGCGGACATGCGCAAGACGGGCAGGATGCTTTGGGGCGGAGATCAGGAGGGAGGCGGTCCATATGTCTTCCCGATGGAGAACAACCCGTCCCAGGTGACCGGGTTCGAGGTGGATCTCGCCAACCGCATCGGAGATTACCTCAAAGTGAAGGCGGAGTTCACGCAGGGGCAATGGGACAAGATGCCCGACATGCTGCGCACCGGGAAGATCCACGCCATCATCAACGGGTACGAGTTTACGCGCGAGCGCGCCGAGATCATGGATGCCACCATCCCCTACTACGTCTATGCGCTGCAATTGATGGGGCGCGAAGACAATCCCAGGATCGACTCGTGGGCCAGCCTCAGGAAAGACGCCGGCGCCGCAAGGGTCAAGATCGGCGTCCTGAACGGGTCGGCGGCAGAGGCGTACGCGCGAAGGTATTGCGGCGAGCGGTGCGACGCGATCTCCTACGACGGGAACACCGATACCATGCGGGAGGTGGAGACCGGCAAACTCGACGCCACCATCGAAGACACCCCCATCGCCTCGTTCTACGCACCGCGTTTCAGGGCCTTGCGCCGGATCGAACAACCCGTTCAGCGGGGCTACTACGTCATCTACGTTGGTAAAGGAGAGACAGCCCTCGTCCAGGCGCTGAACGAGGCCATCGTCTTGATGGTGCGCAATGGAGACATCGAGCGCATCTACCGCAAGTACGGCATCTGGGACGCGCAACAGGCGGAGCTTGCCGACATCGCCGAAAAGGGGCGCTTCTACGGGTACTTCAAGGCCACCGACGCCAGAGTCGAGAGGAACCGGATGCCGGCGGAGGAGTCCGTCAAGGTCGACACCCGCAAGCGCGGCTGGCGCGTAGTGAGAGACTACAGCGGGATCCTCATCCAGTCGGCAGGCATGACCGTCATTCTTTCATGCCTTGCCTTCCCGCTCGCAATCCTCGTGGGCCTGACGATCGCCGTCGGCCGGCTGTACGGCCGTTCCTGGCTCCGGCTGCCACTCACCGCTTACGTCGAGTTCCTGCGCGGCACGCCCGTGATGCTGCAACTCTACTTCATCTTCTTCTTCCTGCCCGAGATCGGGGTGAAGGTGCCGGCGTTCTGGACTGCCATATTGGGACTGGCGATCAACTACTCAGCCTACGAATCGGAGATTTACCGCGCCGGTCTCCAGGCAATCCCGAAGGGGCAGATGGAGGCGGCGCTGTCCCTCGGCATGTCGCGGGCGCTCGCCCTGCGCCGCATCGTTGTGCCGCAGGCGGTACGAATCGTCATCCCACCGGTGGTCAATGACTTTATCGCGCTGTTCAAGGACACGTCGGTCTGCTCGGTCGTAACCATCGTGGAACTCACGAAGCGCTTCTCGGTGCTTTCGATGAGCACGCAGGCGACCGTGGAACTGATGGGGATGACGGCTCTCCTTTACCTTATGATGAGTTACCCCCTGTCGATCGCTGCGCGGCGCGTCGAGAAGCGCCTGGGACTGGAGCAGCAGGCATGATTACCGTCACGAACCTCGTGAAGCGCTACGGCCGGACCGAGATTCTCAAGGGCATCTCGCTGGAGGTCCGCAAGGGAGAAGTCCATTCCATCATTGGGCCCTCGGGCGGCGGCAAGAGCACTTTCCTGCGCTGCATCAACGGCCTGGAACTTTTCCACGGTGGAGAGATCCGCGTGGGCAATCACGTACTGACTCCCGCGACGAGCCCGCGGAACGACGCGCGGCTTCTCGAGGCCGTGCGGCGCCAGGTGGGCTTCGTCTTCCAGCAGTTCAACCTGTTCCCGCATCTCACGGTGCTGGAAAACGTGATCGAGGCGCCCAGTCAGGTTCTGAAGCTGAAGCGCGGGGAAGCCACCGGGCGCGCCCGGAGCCTGCTCGAGCGCGTCGGTCTGGAAGCGAAGCATCACGCCTACCCGAAGGACCTGTCCGGCGGCCAGCAGCAGCGTGTCGCGATCGCTCGCGCACTGGTCATGGAGCCGGACGCCATCCTCTTCGATGAACCGACAAGCGCACTCGACCCGGTAATGGCGGGGGAGATCCTCTCACTCATGGAAGACCTCGCCAAGGACGGGCAAACGATGATCGTGGTGACGCATTCGATGGGATTCGCACGCAACGTCGCGAGCCAGGTTCACGTCTTCGCGGACGGCCACGACGTCGAGAGCGGGCCTCCATCGAAGGTATTCGGCGAGCCGCAGCACCCGACAACCAGGTCATTCCTGTCTCAGACGGCGAAAGACTGATCGCGGCGTTCGGCGAACAACCCTCATTTCGTAACTCCCAGGATGGGCCGCCGCCCGACCGCCCGACCGGGGTACGTCCCGTACTCATGCGTCCGTTTCGACGCCGGTCCGGGCAGGAGCCAGTATGCGTTGCGGGAGCGGCAAGGCCACCTCGATCAGCGTGCCTTTCCCCAGTCCGGACGCGATCTTGATGGTGCCTCCCAGACTCTCGACCCGTTCCTGCATTCCGGTAAGGCCAAGACCGGCGCCGCGGCCGTTTTGGAAACCACGTCCATCGTCCTGCACGGTGACCATCAGCCAGGAATCGACGGTACGCGCGGCAATCTCCACGGAGTTTGCATTAGCGTGCTTACAGACGTTATTGAGCGCTTCCTGGACAATCCTGAAGACGCATGTCTTATGTTCGTCCGGCAGTTCGGTTGGGAGGCCATCCGCTCGAACCTGGATTCGAACTCCGGTGGGTCTGGAAATCTCGCGCGCCAGCCACTCGAGCGCCGCTGCCAGGCCAAGGTCGTCGAGCATCGAGGGACGCAGCAGCAACGCCATATTGCGAATCGCCGCCAATGAACTCTCCACCAGTTCGCGGATGCGGTCGACGCGCTCCTTGAATTGCACGCCGTACGGGCGCAGCGCTATGGCGAGATCGTGCAGTTCGAATTGGACCGCCGACATGGATTGGCCGACGGCGTCATGCAGGTCTCTCGAAATACTCTTGCGCTCGTCTTCCTGCGTGGCCACGAGCTTCGCGGAAAGGTCCTTCAACTCCTGGCGCGCTTCCATCACCTCATGAAGATGTTTCAGCGTCTGCCGCTCCAGCCGCAAGAGGTGTGTCGTGCTGAAGACCGCCTGGCCCATGCCGACGAGCAGAATAATGACGAGCGCAAGCACCAGTTGGCTTCGCACGACCGAGAACCTGCCCAGAAGCTGCTCGTCCCGCCGCATGAGTTGCTGCTGGTTCACCGACTCGATCGTATCGGCGATACTCAGGGTGCTCGACCGCCGCGGGAAGACCTCGTCACGAAGGAAGCGGTAGCCGTCCCGCCGCCGCTGGTCCAGACTCCAGGAGAGCACCGGTTCGAGCGTCTGCCAGTACTCCCGTATTTCCCGCTTCAAAGCCTCGAACATTTCGCGGTCACCGGCGTCCGACAGTGGCCCGTTGTCCGCCAGGAGGGATTCGATTCGCGAATTCGCATCGATCAGCGCCTTCCGGCTCTGTTCCGCCTTGACTCGATCCGGCTCCAGAAGATAATCGCGAATGTAGGTACCGGAAAGGTAAACCGCCGCCCGGATTTCGTCCAGCTTTCGAGTCTTGGCCAGAAACTCCTTCAGCGTGGTTTCGTTGGCGTCCTGCAATTCGGAAAGCGCATGAAGGGCGCTCAAGCCCGACAGGATGAGGAGGATCAGCAGGACACCGAAGCCGAGAACCAGACGGCCGCGCATCGTCAACAGACGCACGCCGCTGGGTGGCCCGGCGACGCCTGCACCGTAGCCCCGGCCATGCCCCGCCGCACCGTCAACTTGGGGAGGCATCGCTGCGTTGAGGAGAGATGACGCCTTTTCTAACGGCATACAGAATCAGGTCGGCCAGACCGTGCAGGTTGAGCTTCTGAAAGATGTGCTGGCGATGGGAGATCACCGTGGTGGGGCTGAGACCGAGGACGTTGGCGACGTCTTTGTTGGATGCGCCTTCGGCCAGGAGTTGCAGGATCTCGCGTTCGCGGTTGGTGAGGAGTTCGTAGGGGTCCTGCCCGGCCTCGCGTTGCAGGTAGCGGGCGTAGTCGTCCGCCAGAATGCGGCTCACTTTGGGACTAAAGAATCCTTTCCCCTGGCTCACTGCCCGCACGGCGTCGACAATTTCGGATTCAGCCGAGCTCTTCAGCACGTACCCTCTTGCGCCAGCCTTGAGGGCTCCCAGCAGATAGGCCTCATCCGCCTGGACGGTCAGTATCACAATTTGCGTCTCGGGCAGAAGTCCCGATATCTGCCGGCATGCCTCGATGCCGTTGAGACCCGGCATTCCGATGTCAAGAACGACAACATGGGGGCGTTCCCGCCTGGCGGCCTCGATGGCCTCCCTGCCATCGCAGGCTTCGGCGATCACTTCCAGCCCGGGCTCGTGCTCCAGCAGCGTCCGCAAGCCCCGGCGGATGATGGCATGATCGTCCGCGATCAGTATACGGATTGGGCCCATGGCGTCATTGCAGGTTGCGCGAGGACTCCAGGCGGAAACCGCCGCTGTGGCCGCTCGCTGCCACCCTCACCACCATGGTACGCCCACCCGCGCCGTCCGGGGAATCCTCTAAGCACAGTATTTTAATTTCAGATTCGGTGGAGGAGAACCGGCGTGTCCAGGGCGTTGAGGAGCGGTTTGTCCACCCGCTCCATAGCTTTTTTCCCCAAACTCCCCCACTGACAGGATGGGCTATGACCGGCTTCTCTCATTACGCTGAAGCAGACCTGGAAGGATTCCGGGGAAAGCGTGCGAGTGCGCCAACGCGGCTCTCACGCCGATTGCTTTTGCATATGCCGCTATCAAACGGTAGCCTCTCCCGCGAGGAGCTTCAGAGGCTCGGACAGTTCGACACCTGCACGCTGTCCAACGCCATCGAACGACTGAATGTCCGCCCGCGGAACGAAGGCTTCATCAGCGGACCGGTGACGTGCAGGTTCCCAAAACTGGCGCCTGTGATTGGTTACGCCGTCACGGCCAGAATGCGGTCATCCATGATGCCGATCAACGGCCGCTGCTATTACGGGCGCCCGGACTTCTGGAGATATTTGACCGGCGTTCCCGGACCGCGAATCCTGGTGCTCCAGGATGGCGACCACTCACCGGGAGTGGGCGCGCTGTGTGGCGAGGCTTACGCCCGGATCTCACGAGCCCTCGGCTGCGTGGCCTGCGTGACCAACGGCGCGGTGCGGGACCTGCCTGGTATCGAAGCGCTCGGGTTTCAGTTGTTTGCCGGCGGCGTCTCGGTCTCCCACGCCTACGCGCACGTGGCGGAATTCGGCGAGCCGGTCGAGATTGGAGGATTGCGGATCGCCTCCGGGGACCTTCTGCACGGCGATCTGCACGGCGTGCACATGGTCCCACTAAGCGCCGCCGGCCAACTGGCCACAATTTCCGAGCAGGTCTTGCTGGACGATCGAAAACTGTTTGAACTCACGGAAAGAAAAGATTTTTCCCTGGAAATGCTTTCCGCCAAGCTCGACGAAGGGGCCGATAGACGCTTATGAGACTGATGTACAGCGGCGGAGTTGCGCGTTACCCGCTATTTCTCTTGCCTGCCGTTCTAGCGTTGTCAGTGAGCCTGGGCGGCTGCGCCAGAACCAGAGCGGCCAGCGCGAGCACAGGAGAGCCGGATGTGGCGACCGCTGTAGGGGTCACGGCTGTCACGCGAATGCCCATGATGAGGCAACTCACGGTTTCCTCGGAACTCGTGCCGTTCCAGGAGATCGACGTCTATGCGAAGGAGTCGGGATATGTGAAGCAGTTGTTGGTGGACTACGGCACGCGGGTTCAGACGGGGCAACTGATGGCCGTACTTGAGATTCCGGAATTGGAAATGCAGTTACAGCAGGACGCCGCCGCTGTTGCGAGCGCCGCCGAGAGGGTGACCCACTCGCAACACGAGTTGGACCGGTTGGAGGCGCAGCACCGTGTCGTTCATCTGCAATCCGACCGGCTCAGTGGCGTGGCCAGGACCCGTCCCGGCCTGGTGGCGCAGCAGGAGATCGACGATGCCCAAGGAAAGGATCTGGCATTGGAAGCCCAGGTGGAGGAGGGAAAGTCGGCCTACGAAACGGCCAAGAGCCAGTTGGACGAGGCCAAGGCGAAGCAGCAACGGGACAAGATCCTGTTCGACTACGCCAGGATCACGGCTCCATTCTCCGGCGTGGTGACGCAGCGGTACGCCAATTTGGGCACCTTGGTGCAGGCCGGCACCAGTTCAAGCACGCAAGTACTGCCCCTGGCGCGGCTCTCCCAGGACGATTTGTTCCGCCTGGTGATTCCCGTGCCGGAATCCTATGTAAAGTACATTCGCAACGGCGACCCGGTCGAGGTGCGAGTTCCTTCCCAGGGCAAGACAGTCTGGGGCAAAATTGCCCGGACCTCCCTGGATGTCGCAGCCGATACCCGTACCATGCATACCGAAGTGGATGTACCCAATCCATCGCACATCCTGATGCCCGGACTCTATGCCGACGCGGTTCTGACACTGGAGCGGAAGGGCTCGGCCCTGGCGTTGCCGCTCCAGACGGTGAACCAGGCCGGCAGCGAGGCCACGGTTCTTCTGGTCGATCCCGACAACACACTGCAGGAGCGGAAGATCACGCTCGGTATTCAGACCGCGACCGATGCCGAAGTCCTGAGCGGCCTCAAGGAGGGGGATCGCGTGGTGGTAAGCGACCGCAGCGGTCTGAAGACCGGCATGCTTGTGAAGCCGCAGGAGGTTGAAGCCCTCCCGTCTCAGGCCGCCCAGTCACAGTAGGAACGCCGCCCGATGAGGGTATCATGTCGCACTTCTCTATTCGCAATCCTCATTTCGTCATCGTGATCTGCCTGGTGCTCCTGGTGATTGGCGTCACCAGTTTCGAGCGCATGCCGGTCGATCTGTTCCCCACGATTAATCTGCCGGAAGTGGTGGTAGCGACGTTTTACTCGGGCATGCCTCCCGAGGACATCGAAACCGATATCACCGATCCCTTGGAGCGCTTCTTCACTCTGGCCAGCGGCATCGATCACATGGAGTCGCGTTCTCTGCTGGGCGTTAGCATCATCAAAGTCTATTTCCAACCCGGCACCAATGCCGACGCGGACGTGACCGAACTTTCCAATCTCGCACTGGCCGACTTGAAGCGCCTCCCGCCGGGGACCTTGCCGCCGGTGGTGCTCAAGTTCGATTCCTCCAGCCTGCCGGTTTGCCTGGTCACCCTAAAGGGCGAGGGCCTGAACGAAACCCAGATCCACGATATCGGACAATTCACCATCCGCAACCAGATTGCCGTGGTGAAGGGCGCCGAGATTCCGCCTCCCTTCGGCGGAAAGTACCGTCAGGTGATGGTATATGTCGACCCGTTGAAGTTACTCTCGCGCCAATTGAGCGTCATGGACGTGGTCAACGCGGTCAACAAGAACAACCTGATTCTTCCAGCCGGCGACGTGAAGATGGGACCGTACGACTACTATGTCTATTCCAACAGCCTGGTGGATAAGGTCGACGAACTCAACAGCGTGCCCATCAAGACGTCCGGGGCGCGGTGGGTCTCCGTCTCCGACGTCGGCGAGGCGAAGGATGCCAGCCAGATCCAGTACAACATCGTGCGCGTGGATGGGCAGCGCTCCGTCTACCTGCCAATCATGAAGCAGGGCGGCGACACCAATACCATCGAGGTGGTCGACGGCATCCGGGAAATGCTGGGAAAGCTCTTCGACATTCCGAAGCAACTCTCCGCCGCGGTGGTGTTCGACCAATCGGCCTTTGTCAAGCAGGCCATCGAGACCCTCCTGCACGAAGGACTGATCGGGCTCGTCCTGACCAGCCTCATGATCCTGATCTTCCTGGGCAGTTTGCGCGCCACCGTGGCCGTGTTCCTTTCCATTCCGCTCTCCGCTCTGGCAACCTTTGTCGTGTTGTATCTGCTGGGCAGCACCGTGAACACGATGATTCTGGGCGGACTGGCGCTGGCATTCTCGCGCATCATCGACAATTCCGTGATCTCGCTCGAAAACATCTACCGCCACCTGGAACTGGGCTCCGCGCCGAACGTCGCGGCCGAGCAGGGCGGCGCCGAGGTCAGCCTCGCGGTGCTGTCCGCTACCTTGACCACGGTAGTGGTGTTCTTTCCGGTGACGTTCCTGTTTGGCGTCAGCAAGTTCCTGTTCTCGGCTCTGGCGCTCGCCGTCGTGATTTCTCTCTTTGCCTCGTACTTCGTGGCGATGACCGTGATTCCACTGTTCTGCTCGACGTATCTCAAGAGCGTGCACCACGCCGGCGGCGCCCCGGAACGCGAGGCAAGAGGCTTCAACGCGTGGTTTAACAGGGCTTTCAACCGGCTGCTGGATCTTTACGAGCGCTCCGTCCGCAGCGTGCTCCGGCAGCCGGCCCTCACTGTGGGAGGGCTGTCTCTGCTGTTTGTCGCCAGCCTCGGCATGTATCCCTTGCTGGGGCTGGCTTTTTTCCCCCGGACGGACGCAGGCCAGTTCACCATCAACCTCAAGGCGCCCACCGGCTCCCGCATCGAAGTGACCGAGCAGTACGTTGCCAAGGTGGAAGACCTGATCAAGCGCACCGTGGACCCCTCCGACTTCCACATGGTTGTTTCGAACATCGGGATCGTCCCCGACTTCTCGGCGCTGTACACGAGCAATGCAGGCCCGTACACGGCCACCATTCAAGTCGAGCTCAAAGAGTCGCACAGAACCGGCAGCTTCGAATACATGGACCGTCTTCGCCGCGCCATCGCCGCCAATTACCCCAACCTGCGGACCTTCTTCACCAGCGGATCAATGGTGGACGCGGTCCTGAATACCGGCATGCCGGCGCCCATCGACGTGCAGGTTTCCGCCGCCGACCTGGACCGTACCTATACCGTGGCCCATGAGTTGGCTGCGCGCATCCGCAGGCTGCCGGGCGTGGGCGAGGCGTACATTCCGCAGGACATGAATTACCCGGCCATGAGGTTGGACGTGGACCGGGTACATGCCGCCGAACTGGGATTGAGCCCCAAGGAAGTGGTCGACAACGTCATCACCGCCTTGAATTCAAACACCATGATCGCACCTAACTACTGGGTGGATCACCATACCGGCAACGATTACTTCCTCACGGTCCAATACTATGAAAACGGCAAGCCGGCAATCCACAATGTCATCGACCTGAAGAATATCCCTCTGCGGGCGCCGAATCTTCCGAACCCCACCACTCTGGACGCGGTGGTGAAGGTCGTGAACACCCAGACGGCCACCGAGATTTCGCACTACCAGATCCAACGCGTGACCGACGTTTTCGTTACGCCCTCCGGCGAGGACCTGGGGACCGTCTCCACGGAAATCAAGGATCTCGTGGCCGGGTTGAAACTGCCTTCGAGTTTGCGAATCAACCTGCGCGGAATGGTCGAGGGCATGAATCAATCCTTCCACAGCTTCGCTATCGGCCTATCGCTCTCCGTGGTCCTGCTGTACCTGATTCTCGTGGCCCAGTTCCGCTCCTTCAAGGACCCGTTCCTGATCATGCTCGCCATTCCCATGGGATTCATTGGCGTAATGCTCATTCTGCCGCTCACGCATACGACGTTGAACGTCATGTCCCTCATGGGAGTCCTCATGCTGGTGGGCATCGCGGCTTCCAACAGCATTCTCATCGTGGAGTTCGCGCACCGCCTCGAGGAACAACAATTATCGGTGGAAGACGCGGTGATCGCTTCCTGCCGGGTCCGGCTGCGCCCGATTTTGATGACTTCGCTCGCCACCATCATCGGCATGGTGCCGATGGCCCTCAAGCTGGGCACGGGCAGCGAGCAGTACGCGCCGCTGGCACGGACAATTATCGGCGGCCTTACTTCATCGGTGCTGCTGACGGTCTTTATCGTTCCGGCAGCCTATATGATCGCGTACCGGCGAGGCGCGCGGGTTGCCAGGAGCTAGACGCGCATGCCGCGCTGTTCAATCGGGGTTGTTCCCGCGGAGCCCTTCGCGGCCTTCATCGTGTCCGCTGCCGATCTGCCGTTGTGACCATTTCCGGAGATCACCTATGCGAACTGTCGCTATTCCAGTCTTTCTGATCGTGAGTACCGGCGCCTGCCTTCTGGCGCAGCCCGCGGCGCCAGTCAAGTTGAATCTTCAAGAGGCCGAAGCGTCGGCATTGAAGAACCATCCCCAGGTATTGGCGGCCCAGCACGCCGCTGCCTCCCTGAGCCAGCGCGTCGACGAGGCCAAGTCCGCCTATTACCCGGCTTTGTCCTGGGATGCCACCGGCTCGCAGGGCAATCCGCAGGCGCGTATCGGGGCGGGATTCCTCACGGACTCCCGCCTCTTCGACCGCTTCGGCCAGGGCATCGCGCTCAGCCAGTTGATCACGGATTCGGGACGCACGCCCAACCTGGTGGCGGCCTCGCGTTTGCAGGCCGGCGCCGCCGGGCAGACGGCGCAAGCCACCAAGTACGACGTGCTTGTGCGCGTCAATCGGGCCTATTTCGAGACCCTGCGCGCACAAGCCCTCGTAAAGGTGGCGCAGGAGACGGTGGCGGCGCGCCAATTGCTTGCGGACCAGGTAACCGCCCTTTTCAAGAACAAGCTTCGCTCGGAACTGGACGTCAGCTTCGTGGATGTCAACGTGTCGCAGGCGAAGTTGCTGCTGCTGCAGGCGGAGGATCAGGTGCAAGGCGCATTCGCCGAATTGACCCGCGCCATGGGTTCCCAGCAGGCGGCTACGTACGAATTGGCGGACGAGCCGCTGCCGCCCAGCCCCGCTTCGAATGCGGAAGATCTGGTGGCGCAAGCGCTCGCCAACCGGCCGGAACTGGCGAGCCTGCAAATGAGCCGCGACGCCGCCTACCGGCTGGAGCACGCCGAGAAGGACCTGTCGTATCCCACTGCCAGCCTCGTGGGGGTGGGAGGCTACATGCCATATATCGACCAGATCACGTTGCCGCATACGATCCCCGGCGAATACGAAGGGGTGGCCATAAACGTCCAGATCCCTATCCTGAACGGCGGATTGTTCAAGGCTCGACGCCAGGAAGCGCACTTCCGGGCGCTCGAATCGGACCAGCGGTTGCGGGACGAGGCGGAAGCGATCGCGCGCGATGTCCGGACGGCGTGGTCCAGTTCGACCGTAGCTTACCAGCGCCTCGATGTCACCGCGCAACTGCTGCGCCAGGCCACGCTTGCCCAGAGCCTCGCGCAGGGCCGGTACGACCTGGGCCTTTCCACCATTGTGGAACTCACACAGGCGCAGTTGAACGTCACCGCCGCGGAGATCGAAAACCTCAGCGCGAAATACGACTATCAAAGCCAGTACGCTACGCTGCAGTACACAATCGGGGCGTTGCGCTGAGAGGACCGTCATGGCCAAGAGCGAGCCCGTCCTCTTCCACGAGGAACAAGCGCTTGGGCGATGGCATGGCAAGCTGGTGTTGGCCATTCCCCCGGCCGCGCTGATCTTCGTCGCATTGAGGCAATTGGTCTGGCGCCACCCATGGGGAAATCCTCCGGTCACGAACGCAGGTCTGCTCTTTCTGACGATCCTGCTGGCACTGGTTTATGTGAGGCTCATTACCGTGCGGCTGGTTACCGGCGTGCGCCCTGCGGAGGTCGTGGTCGGACTCCACGGTCTGTGGCACGGCTGGCGCTTCAGCCCTCGCCATCGGCAACGAGCCGTCTTCGGTGGCGGCTCCGCGACCCACATCCGTCAGGATCATGAGTTTTGCGAATTTCGAGTATCCCAAGGTCGTGCGTGAGTTCTCCGGTGTCACCGCGATCGGCCGGGACGATCCGCGCGGGTCGATCTATCTGGCGGATGCCGCGGGCGTGTGGATCCTGCAGGAGCGTCCAGCGGAGGACCCAGCGGTAGAGGCGGCCTACGCGAACTACGTGTTGTACAACCGCTGATTCCAGATCGGGCCCGGCGGCGCGCCTGCCCGCCGGCCGGCGTTCCAGGATGGGATCAGGGATGCGTGAACTCGTTGGCCCGCGGGATCAACTCGAAGTATGTACTGCCGGGAAGATAGGTGTGCCAATGACCGGTGAGGCGCGCGTAGCCGCAAATGCCAACGAACAACGCCGCGATCCCGGCGGCCACAACCCACGCCGGCGCCCGTCTCGCGCGAGGGGTTGAGAGACGCAGCGCACCCGCCGCGGGGCAGGCAGCCACGCACTCCAGACAACCGGTGCATTCGGCGGAGCGGATCGCGATCAGGCGGTCCACCGGCAGCGCGGACGGGCAGGCTTTGGCGCACTTCGCACAATCGATGCACACTCCCGGATCGCGCCGGATTCGCAAGGGGCTGGCCAGCGAGACCAGGCCCATCAGCGCGCCGTAGGGGCAGAGGTAGCGGCACCAGAAATTCTGGATGAAGACCGAAGCAATCGCCAGCACGGCGGTGACCGTGCATCCGGTCAGGCCCAGGAAGCGGAAGAAGTTGAGCATCTTCACGTCGTCCACCATGCCGTATGGGCCGCTGAGAAAGGCGCGAATCTCATCGACCGGCATGGCGCCGACGGCATAGAGAAACAGTCCCAAGAGGATGTATTTCAGGCTGCGCACGGCGATGTCCGCGCCGCGCGGCAAGCGGGAATTGCGGCCGAAGGCGCGGCGTCCCAGGCGCCACAGGTACTCGGAGACGGTTCCCACCGGGCACAGCCATCCGCAGAAGCTCTTGCGAAAAAGCCACGATGCGGCCAGGAAAGCGATCAGCAGAAACATGCCGGCGGGATGAAGAGCCGGCACGCGGCCGGACATCAGCCAGACCTTCAGGTTCATCAGGGAGGCGATCGGCAGCCACCCTTCGACGCCGGGCGGCCGGCCGGCCCACGGGGAACGGCCGCCGGTTTCGTAATAGCGGACGAAGAGATAGAATTCGGCGCCGATCCAGACATTCAAGGCCAGGAAAGCGAACTGGAAGGCCCGGCGCAGCGTCTGCGAATGCTCCTTCGCGGCGCGCTTCACCAGCTTCTTGCGGATCTTCGCCAGAGGTGCGGCAATGGCTGCCATGGGCGTCCCTACGTGCGCGGAGTCTCGTCTTTCCGCGGCCGTACCTCCCACTCGCCTTCGGCCACGGTGCCGGTCTTTTCGTAGGAATGCCCGGTCACCAGGCCCAGAATGAACCAACCCAGTACCAGCGCGCCTACGGCGAAGATACTGTCGCCGATCATCCTCATCCAACGCAGTTGATTCAGGTGCCCGCTGTGCAGGAATTCGGCCGAGCGCGCGTACCAGGTGCCATACTCCACCGAGGCCCACGTCTGCGCCAGACCGATGGGCAACATGCTGAGGATCACCATCAGCGCCAGGCCGATGTTGATCGCCCAGAAGGCCAGAGACAGCGGCCCGTTTTTCCACGCCCTGCCCGGACGAAGCGCCCGCAGGCAGAACAGCATCAGGCCGAGGCCGAGCATGCCATACACGCCGAACAGCGCGGTGTGCCCGTGCACCGGGGTGGTGTTCAAGCCTTGCATGTAATAGAGCGCGATGGGCGGGTTGATCAGGAAGCCGAACAGCCCCGCTCCCACGAAATTCCAGAACGCCACCGCGACAAAGAAGTAGATGGGCCACTTGTACGCGGCCACCCAGATGTGTTGCTGGCGGGAACGGGCCAGCCGGATATTCTCCCACGCCTCGAAGCCGATCAGCACCAGTGGAACTACTTCCAGGGCGCTGAAAACCGCACCCAATCCGAGGACGATATTGGGCGTCCCGGCGAAGTACAAATGATGGAACGTGCCGATGATGCCGCCGGACAGGAAGACCGCCGTCGAGAACAGGACGGCCCGCGTAGCCGTCACCACCGAGAGCAGCTTCAAACGGGTCAGGAGGAATGCAATCACCACGGTGGCGAAAACTTCGAAGAATCCCTCCACCCACAGGTGCACAACCCACCAGCGCCAGTACTCGGCGGTGACCAGGTGGCTTCGCTCGCCGTACATCAGCCCGGCGGCGTAGAACAGCGGGATGGCGACGCTCGATAGCAGAAACATCAGCAGCAGCGAATGGTTCTGGTCGCGCCGGGCGATCGCCGGTTTCAGGGCGCGCCACATCAGCCACAGCCAGAAGCTGAGGCCGATGAACAGCAGGATCTGCCAGAACCGGCCCAGGTCCACATACTCGTAACCCTGCGTTCCGAACCAGAACCAGAGGTTGCCCAGCTTGTGCTGGATGCTCATCCACTCGCCGGCCAGCGATCCCACCACCACCAGGATCAGCGCGCCGAACAGCAGGTTGACGCCCAGCCGCTGGCCCTTGGGTTCCACGCCGCTGACGGCTGGGGCCACGTAGAGCCCGGCAGCCAGCCAGGAGGTCGCAATCCAGAACAGGCCGAGTTGTAAGTGCCAGGTGCGCGCCACGCTGTAGGGCAGCCAGCGGTCCAGCGGAATCCCGTACAGGCCCGACCCCTCGACGCCATAGTGCGCCACGATGGCGCCGAGCCCGACCTGCACCACCCACAAGGCCGCCACCACGAAGAAATACTTCACGGTGGCCCGCTGCGAGGCCGTGGGCTTCAGGCCGAGCAGCGGATCGCTTTGCGGGAGGAGTTCTTCGGCCACCGTCCGCGGCTGCGAACCGAAATACCAGACCATGCCGCCCACGCCCGCCAGCAGCAGAACAAAACTCGCCACGCTCCACACGATGGCCCCGCCGGTCGGCTGGTTGCCGATCAATGGCTCATGCGGCCAGTTCTGTGTGTAGGTGACGTCCGATCCGGGGCGATTGGTCGAGGCGGCCCAGGCCGTCCACCAGAAAAACGCGCTCATCCTGCGCAGCTTCGCGGGATCGCTCATCGCGCCGCGCGGGATGGCATACTCGGTGCGGCCGTTCGCGAACACGTCGGAGTAGTAGTGTTCGAGCTGCCCGAAGGCTTGGGCGCGAACCGGATCGAGAGTGATGGCGCCGGTCGCCGGGTCGTAGGTATTCGTCCGCATGAGCAACTGAAGCCGCGCCTGGAGAGCTGCCCGTTGCTCCAGGCCGAGCGCCGTGTAACTCGATGCGCCGGATGCCTGAGCCCAGCGGTCGAGAACGATCAGGCATTCGCGATGCAGCCAGTCGGCCGACCAGTCGGGCGCCACGTACGAGCCGTGGCCCCAGATGGTGCCCACCTCCTGGCCGCCGATCGATTGCCAGACACCCTGTCCGTCCTGAATGGCGGCGCCGTCGAACAGCACCCTGCCCTGCGTCGGCTGCGTCAGAGCGCCGAGCATCGCCATAAAGGTCGACTTGCCGGAGCCGGAGCGCCCGACAATCGAA
>Ga0209039_10001975_pt1 | contig 18130 bp, 14 predicted proteins | sample BogFormECP12_OM1_FD_188238 | JGI IMG/M metagenome (GOLD analysis project Ga0209039, IMG submission 188238) | Bog forest soil microbial communities from Calvert Island, British Columbia, Canada - ECP12_OM1 (SPAdes) (version 2) | ecosystem: Environmental > Aquatic > Freshwater > Wetlands > Bog ...
CCAGCCCGGGAATGCCTCCCAGGTGCGAGCACGATCCGAACGCAACCAGGAACTGCGACTTGCGGCGCAGCAGATGCGCCATCTCTTCCTGTTCGCTGGTTCGTATCGCGCCATTCAGGAAAGTCGCACGGATCGAGCAGTCCGGCATGGCCTCTACATCCTTTCGCTTGAAGTCCAGCGCCACCGGCCAGAACACAATCTCGGCGGAAGCAACGATATCCAGAATCGCTTCTGCGATATCGACCACCGCCTCTTCACAGCCGCCGCAGGAGGCGCACCAGTAGAATGCGATCTTCGGTTTTTCCGGATTCATACGGTCACCGCCTCACGTACTTCCTGCTCGGCGCCAACCACCTTGAGTGCGGGTTCACTGTTGAGCTTCAGCGGCCCTAGCGCTCGCAGCTTCTGAACCATGTCGTCGATGACCGCTCGCACCCGGTCGCCCTCGGCCGCTGAGATCCATTCCACTCGAAAGCGCTCCTCCTCGATGCCGAGCTGCGCCAGCATGCGCTTGAGCAACCGCGCGCGCCGCAAGCAGTTGTAATTTCCCTGCTGGTAATGGCAGTCACCCGGATGGCATCCGCCGATCAGCACTCCATCAGCTCCCTGAGCAAAGGCCGCTAATACAAATTGCGGATCGACCCGGCCGGAGCACATCACCCGCACAACTAATACATTGGGCGCGTACTTGATGCGCGAGATCCCGGCCAGGTCGGCGGCCAGATAGGTGCACCAGGTGCAGAAGAATCCGACAATGCGCGGTTCGTAGGCTCCAACCACCACTTGGCCGTTTCCCGGATTGATTTTGTCTTTACGCATAGGCCAGCAAACCCTCGACTTCCTCGAAGATTTCCCGATCTTCGAACAAGTTCTGCTCGATTGCGGCCGACGGACAAGTCGCCACACACGTTCCGCAGCCTTTGCAGAGGACTTCATTCACCCGCGCCTTCTTGATATCGGCGACGAAGGAAATTGCCGTGTACGGACAAATCGACAGACACGTCTTGCAGCCCGAACACTCCTCCTCGAGCACGTGCGCGGTGTAGGGCTCCAGCTCGACATACTTGGCGTCGATCAGGGCCATCGCCTCGGCGGCAGCCGCGCCCGCCTGAGCTACGCTGTCGGGAATATCTTTCGGCCCCTGGCAAGCTCCGGCGATGAAGACGCCGTCGGTAAACGTGCTAACAGGTGCCAGCTTCGGGTGGCGCTCCAGGAACCATCCTTCCTCCGAGCAGCTAATGTTGAACAGCCGGCGAACATCGCGTGCATCCGCCTGGGGCTCCAGCCCGACGGCCAGCACCACCATATCGACGGGAATACGGCGTACGAATCCCGCCAGCGTGTCTTCGGCTCGAATGATGAGCTTCCCCTCCTCCGAGGGATGCACCGGCCAGTCCGAAACTTCGGCGACGCGGCCCCGCACGAAGTGCACGCCCTCATCCAGCAGGCGATCGTAAAATTCCTCATAGCCTTTGCCGGGCGTGCGCATGTCGATGTAGAAGTTGTAAACCTCGGCGCCAATGCGCTCGCGGATCAGGTGGGCCAGCTTGAGCGAATACATGCAGCACACCTTGGAGCACCAACGATTGGTGTTGTGGTCGCGCGAGCCCACACAGTGAATGATTCCCACCCTTTCGGGCTTCTTGCCGTCGCGCAAGACGATTTCACCGCTGGTCGGACCCGAGGCGTTGACCAGGCGCTCGACTTCCAGCGAGGTATAGACGTTGGGATAAGTCCCGTAGCCGTAATAGGCATTGCGACGCGCATCGAACGTCTTGAATCCGGTAGCGAGAATCACGCCGCCAACTTCGATCTCCTCGATCGTTTCTTTCTGTGCGAAGTCGATGGCCATGCGCTCTCCGCAGGCCTCGATACAGGTCTTCTTGCACTTGCCTGACTTGAACTCGATGCAGGCATCGCGATCGATCAGCACCTTCTGCGGCACGGCTTGCGGGAATGGCAGATAAATCGGCTTGCGTTTGCTGAGTCCGAGGTTGAACTCGTCGGCCCAGCGGCCCTCCTTGTAAACGCACGCTTCAACGCATTCCTGGCAGCCGATGCACAGATCTTCGTGGATGTAGCGTGGCTTGCGACGCACTTTCACCTTGTAGTTGCCGACATATCCTTCGACGGCCGCAACCTCCGAATACGTCCACAGTGTGATGTTCGGGTGCGAGCCCACGGCCGTCATCTTGGGAGTGAGGATGCAGGCAGCGCAGTCCAACGTGGGGAAGGTCTTGTCGAAGTACGCCATGTGGCCGCCAATGGTCGGCTGGCGTTCCACCAGGTAAACGTGTTTGCCAGAATTGGCGATGGTCAGCGCGGCATGGATGCCGGCGATTCCGCCGCCCACCACCAGCACATTGGGATTGATCTCGACCCGGCGTTTCTCCAGTGGCTTATGCAGCCGGACCCGTCGCGCCGCCGCCCTCACCAGGTCTTTCGCCTTCGCTGTGGCCTCGGCTTTGTCGGTGTGCACCCACGAGACGTGCTCCCGGATGTTCACCATCTGCAGCAAGAACGGGTTGATTCCGCTCCGTGCCAACGCTCCGCGAAATGTGGGCTCGTGCATCAGGGGAGAACACGACGCGACCACAATCCGGTTGAGATCGTGATCGTGGATGTCCTGGCGGATGAGTTCCTGCCCTGGGTCTGAGCACATGTACTTGTACTCGCGTGCCACCACAACGCCGGGAACGGTGGCTGCGTACTCCGTCAACGCGGGCACATCGACGATGGCCGCGATGTTGGCGCCGCAGTGGCAGACGTACACGCCAATTCTTGCCGTGAGATCGCGATTGCCGCTGTCAGACATACGCAATTTCCTTTTCCGCGAGCACGGGCTTGATATTGATGAACGAACGCTGGAAGCCGGCTTCCCGCAGAGGTAGGCCGAAGGCCACGGCCAGCAACTGCGTGAAGTACAGGACCGGCATACCGAACTTGTGCGAATTCGCTGCCGCCTGGTCCTGGAAGACTTCCAGGTTGAACTGGCACAGCGGGCAAACTGTCGAGATCACTTCAGCGCCATTGCGCCTGGCTTCCGCCAGCAGATGCCTGATCAGGTCCAGGCCCACCTCGGGCAGTGTGCCCTTCTGGCTTCCGCCACAGCAATTGGTTTTCACCGGATAGTACGTGGGCTTGGCGCCACAGGCCTCCAGCAGCCGGTCCATCGAGGTGGGATTCCGCTGGTTGTCGAACACCGCATACGGCCGAACGATCTGGCAACCGTAATACGGCGCGACCTTCAGGCCATTCAGGGGACGCGTCACTCGCTTCTTGATCGCGTCCAACCCGACGTCATTCAGCAGGATATCGAGAGGGTGGCGGACCTTTACCTTGATCGAGTCGGGCAGACCGATGGTCACCAAAGCGTTCGATACGATCTGCCCGATCCAGGGATAGTCCTCCACGTAATGCTGTGTCTTGTTCAGGACCAGGTAACAGGCCGCACACGGGGCCATCAAGTCGTGTTCAGCCTTCTTTGCCAGCGCGAGATTGCGTGCGGCCAGCGCGTAGGACTTCAGCTCGTCATACGACATGTAGGTGGTTGCGCCGCAGCAGTTCCAGTCGTCCAGTTCTTCGAGTTCGATATCGAGGGCGCGAAACACGGCCAGCAACGACTCCTCGTAAGCACGACCGGTTCCGCGAAGAGAGCAGCCGGGATAGTAGGTGTATTTCATCGCGCCATCTCCTGCTTGGTCTGGTCGACCGCTTCCAGCAGGCGGGCAATCTCTTCCCGTCGCTCGATTCTTTCCGTAGCCAGGCGCATGCGCCCGGTGCGGAACAACCGCAGCCCAAGCCGGGTGAAGCCGAACAATCGCCAGAACGCTGTCTTGAGCAAGACCCGCATCACCAGCCAGCTCTCGGTGATACGGCCTGAATCGTGAATCATCCGGGAGAATTCCCTCGCCAGCACCGGGATGGCGAAGTGTTTGGGGTAGAAATGCTCCTCGATGGCTCGCGTCTTGAGCGCGTACATCAAGTGCGTGATGTTGATGTTCTTGGGGCACTCGACCATGCAAGCATAGCAACAGGTGCAGAGCCAGATCGTGTAACTGCCCAGGACCTCCTCCTTAAACCCTTCGCGCGACAGATGCATGAGCCGTCGCGGCGTGTAATCCATGTAAAGGGACAGCGGACAACTGCCGCTGCACAGGCCGCACTGCAGGCAATGGCGGATCCTCTCGCCTCCCACTGTGTGGCTGATCCAATGGGCAAACGCCGGATCGCGCTCAGCTTCGAACTTCACGATCCGCTTGATTTCCATCGCTTCGTCCTTTCCAATCGCCTGTGGCTCAATCCGCCGGCCTATCTGGATAATCGGCAGCGGGGAAAATCTCTAGATGTTTCACCCCCAGCGCAAAGGCCGCAATCCCCAGCCCCACCAGGCTGTAGGCAATCAAGACCTCGCCCCAGCTTGGCCAGTACTGTTGTCCAGCTGCGGTTTCGACCGCGGTAATCGACGTGTTGACGCGGTTGGCCAGCACGCCGGCCATGATCAGCGCCGGTCCGACGAACGCATTCCCCGGGTCGACCTCATGGTCCTTGACCGACATCATGCCGCAGAAGAAGAGCGCAATCTCGAGCAACAACAGCGCGTGCTCGTGAGAAAAGTGCAACAGAACAGGAAATACGCCGCATTCGATCAGGCCCGTCAACCGGAGCAACAGGTACAGGAAGACGGAGATCGTCAGGGCGCGTGCGACACCCTGCAGAACGGGCGTGGGGATTGTCTTACCAAAGGCGAGCCGGCTTCGCCATGACGCAAACAGGAGCACGGCCAGAGCGCCCGAGATCGACGAGAGGTAAAACATCAGGGGCAACGTCGACCCTGACCACATCGGCGAAATGCGCGTTCCCGCGAGTCCAATGACCCGGTTCAATCCATACTGGTGCAGGATGGCGAGTGCCGCCAAGAGGATGACCAATGACACATCAAGGCGTCGCAAGATGGGGAACCACCGGCTGCGCGTCGCCGAGAGCGACCAGTCCGGCAGGAACTCAATGAGAAGTACGCCCGCCAGAAACAGCAAGGTCCAAACTGCACCCGACAGGATCGAACGCGGAGTCCAACCGCTTAGAATCGTCCACCAGGCACGCTCACCCAGACCTTGATTCGCGACTGCGCCCAGCATGGCGACCGCGTAACCGACGGCCCCCGTGATCAGGCTGGCACGCGCGACGGCTCGCCAGTCTGGGCGGTCAGACACAAAAACGGCCGCCGCGACGGTCAGAGCTCCCGCGGCCAGCGCGATACCGCAGAAAACGTCTAGCCCCAGACAGAGGCCCCAGGGAATCACGTCACTGAGGTTGGTGGTTGAACCTATTCCGTAGACTGCGCCGCGAAAACTGGCTACCGCGCCGCCAGCAGTGAGCAGTAGCAGGATCCACCGCCATGCACTCATTTGCACCCGACCAGCGTGTGCTGTCATCGGAGTACTTCCCGGACCGGGCGCTTGACCGGTCCTCTACGCAGTTTTCCAACCCGGGCAGGCCACGGAAAATCCGTCAGCCTGCGTGCAACTTACGCTTCCGTTCGGCCGCCAATTCTGCCCGCTGTCGATAAAAGCAGCTTCTCCCATCCATGTCCCGGACGAGGCACTTGTTGCGGAAATAGATCCCGCAGTGGAGACAAATATCCCCCGCCCGCGCACTGTGGTTAAGAATCTCCACCGTGATCTGGTCCATCAATCGCGCCAGCGCGCGCAGTTGCCGCGGCGATGCCTTATGAAATATTGCCGGCAGTCTCTCCAGCCTCAACTTTTCGTAGGCCGCGAGCAGTTTCTGTGCCTGTGGGGTGAGAGTCACATGGGCTGCGCGGCGGTCGTGCGTGCCGGTAGCGCGGGACAGCCATCCGCTTTGAACCAGTTTTTCCACCATTTTGCTCGCCGCCGCTCCGCTGACGCCAAGGAATGCGGCAAGTTCTCCGACCGTCTGCGTCTGGGCGACGGCGAGCAATTGCAGTAACTTCAAGTTCGAGAGGCTGAGCCCTGCGCCGCCGGCTTCCCGAAACAACCTGGCCTGCAGAACATCCGTCAGGGCCGACGAGAAGAGATGGGCGCTTCCCACGAAATCGGCGACGCCATTCATCGAGCGCGTGCGGGCCACGGGACGCGCTCCAACGCGACTTGGCCTAACACTTCCCACAAGCAAATTATATAACTTAGTTGAATATTAAGATGGTTATATTTATCGAATGTCCCGGAATGAGACTGGCCTTGGCGTGAAAGTTTGGCGTGCGTAAAAAGAACCGGCGGCCCGGGAAAGATTCCCGCAGACCGCCACAAACTCCAGAGATTCGGTCCAATGCGTCGCGTCAGCTACAACTTGGCCAGCGTATCTTGCGCTTGCCTGGCCTCCTCGGTATTCAGCGGAGGAGCCAGTTGCAGCGCCCGCTTGAGTTCTTCCTTGGCGCGATCCTTCTGCCCAGCGCCGTTGAGCGCCATGCCGAGATGGTAACGGTATTCTGAACTCTGCGGCATCTTATTCACGACATCGGTAAGCAGCCCGACGGCGATCACGTAATTTCCCTTCTTGTACTGGATCCAGCCGAGGGTGTCGTTGATCGACATCGCGTCAGGAGCTGCCTGCTTGGCTTGCGTCGCCAGCGACAAGGCTACGTCGAGGTTTTGGCCCTCCAGTGCGTACACCCATGCGAGATTATTCAGTACCGCCGGATCATGGGGAGCCAGGCTGTTCGCCTTTTCGAAATACTGTTGTGCCGACTTAAGATCGTTTTTCGCCAAGTAGGCGTTGCCGATTGCGCCTATTATGACAACAGAATCAGGGGCCACGGTAAGCGCCTTCTGGTAAATCGCGAGCGCATCGTCGTTCTTACCCTGCAGATCGTACACGCGAGCCAGTTGCATATACGACAAAAGCGATTTCGGTTCGAGTTGAATTGCCTTCTGATACGCGGGAATCGCTTCGTCCAGCTTCTTGCTGTTAGCTAGGGCGGAACCGTAGATGAACTGTGCTGCTGCCCGGTTCGGATTGGCCGCGGCGTACTGACTTGCCAGTTGTAGTGCCTTGGGACCCTGATTGAGACCGAACAGCATCGCGACGTATTCACCCATGGCGCCGTCATACTGCGGGTTCAACTTCAGGGCCGTCTGAAACTCGCGCTCGGCTTCGGGATACTTTTTCAATCCTCCGTAGGCGAATGCCATATTCAAGTGGACACTTGGGTCGTTCGGCGCCGCCTGGGCTACAAGCGACAATTCCTCCAGGGCCGACTGGTACTCCTTCGCGCCCAGGTCGATTGAGGCGAGCAGGAAGTGAGCCTGGGGATTCTTGTCGTTAAGCTTCAATAAGCGGTTGGCGAATTCCCTCGCAGTGTCGAAGTCGCGCGCGTCGCGATAGGCCTCGGCCTGGGCCTGAAGGTAAAGCGGATTGTCAGGATTACGCTTGATCGCTTCCTGGAATTCGTTCTTTGCCCCAGACAAGTCGCCCGTCTTGAGCATTGCCTGCCCCAGAAAGTAATGGGCTTGCGGGTTCTCGGGAGAATCCTTCACCACGCCGCGTAAGGTCGTGACGGCCGCCGGAAAGTCGCCCTTGATCGCCTCCAGACGCCCCTTGAGCATACGTCCGGTTACATCATTGGGCTTGTCCTTGAGCATCTGTTGGTCAAGCTTGGTGGCTTCCTCGATGTGGCCCGACATCAAATAGGCTTCGGCCAAAGCGACGGTTAGCTTTTCGTTCTTGGGATCAATCGACAGTCCGCGCTGATATTCCTTGATCGCGGCGTCGGGGTTTCGCGCTGCCAGATAGAATTCCGCGATCGCGCCGGCAACATCAGGGTTCTTCGGAAGGCGATTGCGCAGGCTTTGGATCACAGTTTCAGCATCGGCCAGGCGATTCTGCTGCAAAAGCGTGCCGGCCAGCCGCAGGTAGTTCGCGGGCGCATCCGGATCGTTCTTAATGCCCTCCTGCAGGATTTCCTCCGCTTTGGCCGGTTCCTGCTTGTATTGATAGAAGCGCGAAAAGTTGGCGTAGGCCTCCAGGTTCTTGGGATTCAGGCTGATGGCCTTCTGGAAATCGCCCTCTGCCTCGGCATCCTTTTTCATGCTCGTGTACAGCACGCCGCGGTTCAAATACGCGCCGGAGTCATTCGGCTTCAATTCGATGACCTTGTTATAGGCTTGCAGTGCCCCGTCGGTGTCCTTCTGCGCGAACAGTGCGGTGCCCAGCAGAGTGTATGCATCTGCATTGTTGGGGTCGCGTTGGATAACGTAGCGGGCCTGATCTTCCGCCTGCTTGAAGTGCCTCCCCGCCCACTGAACATTGCCCATTTCCAACCTGGCTTTCAGGTTGTTGGGATCCAGTTCGGCCGCCTGATGCAGCTCGATATATGCGTCCTTCACCCTCTGCGGATCCTGACTCTGCTGCCGGAGATAGGTCATTCCCAGTTGATAGTGGGCCTCCGAGTACTTGGGGTCGACTTGGAGCGCTTTCTTGAACTGGATCACGGCAGCGTCGTACTGCTTCTTGTCCACGTAGCTGAGGCCGCTCTCCAGGTATTTTTTCTTGGCCTTTTCCGGATTACCCTTGCACCCGGTTGCACCGACGAGAAGGGCGGCCACCAGCGCCGTGGCAATAGAAATGATGTAACGATTCCGCATGAATTCTCCTGGGGTCACTGGGGAATGATCTGACCAACGTCAACGACAACTTTTTTGGCAAACGCAAGTGCCTGCGACCGCGCCGCGTCCATGTCGCCATTCCGCACCGGGGCCCAGATCCGCACCAGCGCGGCATCGGTGCGGTTCAAGCGGATCGCGTCGTAAACCATGTAGAATTTGCCCCAATATTCGCTGGCCACGACTCGGCCGTGCGATTGGTACCAGTAAAGAACAACTTCCTGATCGAGACCTTTACGGATCACATAATGATTAATCGGAACTTTTCGGCCGTCATCCAGCGAAAGCTGGTAGATTTCAGAAACCATCGGCTGCCAGCCGGCGCCCGGAAGGCAGTTCTTGGGCGAATGGATGGCTGCTCCCGTGCGCTGCGTGCGGAAATAACCGATATACAGTCCCAGGTCTCCCTCCGCCGGGTTTAAGTACACCCGATTGAGGTAGTCCGTCACGCCCAACACCTTCAGCGTGTTCTGGTCAAGCGGAATGTCGGCGACCGTCTTGTAACCACCGATATCCTGGGGGAATTCATTCATGGGACGGGCGGGCGGCGTTGACTCTCCGTGCGAGAGGAAGCCCATGCCCGCAGTTCCAGCCAACAACACGGCAATCATCGTCCAATATCGCACCGCATTACTCATCCCACCACCTACGCTTTCGCTGCCACATTCGGGTCTTTCGGCATCCATCCGAATTTCCTGCGAACCACCACGGTCAGGGTGTGCAGCGCCAGGAACAAGGCCGTCGCCACCACGAAAATCACCCAGCCGGAGAACTCGTGCATGAATCCTTCTGCCGCCTGCGGGCCGATGTAATTGGTCATCAGCGCCGTGATCATTACCCGAGTCCCATTGCTGATGATCGCCAGCGGAATCATTGCCAGGAACAAGAACCAGCGCACCGGCACGCTCTTTTCCGCCAGGTATCCATAACCCGCCGCCAATGCCAGCAGCGACATGAGCGAGCGGATACCACTACAGGCCTCCACGACCTCCAGGCGCATCCCGGGCATGATCAGGATGTTGCCTTCGCGCATAATCGGAAACAGGTTGAGCGTTTCCAGACAACCGGTGGCAAATCGCGAGGCGATACCTTGGAGCGGGAAAACGATTTCGTTATAGATCAGCGCTGGGATCGGCACGGCAAAGAGTAAAAATGCCAGCGGGAACGCCAAGGCCCGTAGCAATCGCCATCCCGAGAAGAAAACAATGAGCCCGCAGATCGTTCCAATGATCGAGATCCTTGTGAGAAAGAGTTCTGCACCTAGGCTTCCGAGGAACAGCAGTCCTAAGGAACCAACAACGACCAGAAGACCCCAGTTGGAAGGATGACGCACCACTTGCGCGAGTTTGTCGCGGCGCTGCCAAATCAAGTATGCCGAGAGAAACGGAACGAGAAATCCGTGCGAATAGTCGGCATCGGTGTACCACTGATTCACCAGGTGTACCAGCACTGGAGCGTAGAGAGCGATGACTGCAGCCACCAGCAACCAGCCGCGCCATCCAAACCCCTGAATCTGCTCGCGGAACGTGAGCGACTTAGGGCGAGCCCTTCCGCCTTCTACGGTCGCGTTCTCCAGCGCGACCGCCACAGGGGATCCGGTCGAATTCGTGGATTCGAGAGCCACTTTAACGACCTACTCCGTTCGGTTGGTGTTTGACGATGTAAAAAACCGGTTGCATCTTGTGGGCACTGAACGATAGATAGCGTACCGCATGGGCACATGAAAAGTTGCGGGTCCCCGCCGCCGAAGTTGGCCAGCCTGGAATCCATGCTGAACTTGGTGATAGCGATTGCACTTCGGCGCCGACGGGCTTCATCATCTGCTGGAGGTTGTCTACCGCATTCGTCACTCGTCGCCGACTTCTAAGGTAACATCCACGCGTCATGAGTTCGCTTGCGAAGTGAGCGATTTGCCATAAAATTGACAAACTATAGAATATCATCAAATGACGACGAGGCTGCGTAACAAACTAGCCTTCCGGCCGGAAGCTAAGGTGTCCACGCGGCGCCAAAACTCGGGGGCAGGCATAGTTCACCCAAAGGTGCCTGTAGGGGTGCCCCGCACATTTACTTTTACTTTCGGACAGTACAATAAGGTCAGGAATCCTAAATTGTCAGACTGGAAATCGAAGGAATCATGAGGAAATACGTTGTAACTGGAGGGGCTGGATTCATTGGATCCGCATTGGTTCGCGGCCTGCTTGCGTTGGGTGACGGCTCGGTCGAGGTGATTGACGACCTTTCGACAGGCCGCAAACAAAACCTCGAAGAGGTATCATCCGAGATCATTTTCCACCACGCGGACATTCGCAACTGCGATGCGATTCGCCCGGTGATTTCCGCCGCCGACACCGTCTTTCACATTGCCGCGATTCCCTCCGTCCCGAAATCGATCGTTGATCCCGTGCCATCGCACGAATCCAATATTAATGGGACTTTCAATGTTCTCCGCGCCTCTGTGGAAGGTGGAGTTCGCAAGGTAGTCTATGCCGCATCGTCCTCTGCTTACGGAGATACCGAGGTCCTCCCCAAGGTGGAGACGATGCCGCCCAACCCCAAGTCGCCCTACGCTGCGCAAAAGCTGATGGGGGAGTACTACTGCAGCGCCTTTTCCTCTTGCTACGACCTGGATGCAACTTCGCTTCGCTTTTTCAACGTCTATGGCCCGAGGCAGGATCCCGGCAGCCCGTATTCCGGCGTTATCTCTGTGTTCATGACGTGCTTGCTGGAGCGCACCTCGCCCACCATTTACGGTGACGGCGAACAAACCCGCGACTTCACCTACATTGATGATGTCGTCGACCTGATCATAAAGGCGTCGAAAGCGCCCGGGGTTGCCGGCAAGGTGTTCAACGCTGGGAACGGCAACCGGTACTCCCTGAACCGGATCTGGAACTTACTGCAGAAAATCGAGGGAGTCGAGATCCCACCGCTGTATGGAGCGCCTCGCGTGGGCGACGTGCGAGACTCACAGGCCGACACCGCTGCGGCAGTACGCGAGTTAGGGCACGCTCCTCGCTTCACGATTGAAGAGGGGCTAAGACGCACGCTGGAGTGGTATCGCGAGAGCCTTGTATCGACGGTTCGGCCTTAGACGGCGCTCGCGGCAGCAAGGTCAGCGAACAAGCGACCGCCCGCCCCCGCCTTGTACAACGCTCCCCCAGTGTGTTTCCCTTAATACATCGGCCTTTTTAAGGGGTAGTGCCAGCTCAGCATTGGAGCTCATATAACTATGATCGGTTTTTCAACCCGGCTCTCATTTGCTTTTCGTTGTTTCTTCTCGCTGCTGTTTCAGGGAGAGATTCCGCAGGACGTACTGCAGGCGCTCGGAGTCTCTAAGGTCGCACCGGCAAAGACCGTGGGCGAAAAGCCCGCCCCTGAATCCCTCGACCGGGCGGTCCAGATGCTGGCTTTGTTCCAGCGAGATGGCCGACTGGTGGACTTCCTGACCGAGGACGTTTCACCCTACCCGGACGGTCAGCTCGGGGCGGCCGTGCGCAGCATTCACACTTCCTGCCGCCAGGTCCTGGACCGCTACGTCAAGCTCGAGCCGGTCCTATCTTCCGAGGAAGATCAGCCCGTCACCGTGCCCGTGGGCTTCGATCCAGCGGCCATCAAACTGCTTGGAAACGTATCCGGCGAACCGCCACTTCGTGGGCTGCTGCGTCATCGCGGCTGGCGCGTCACTGAGGTCAACTTACCGTCGCTGCCCCAGGGTACGGGTCGAGCGATTGTGGCGCCAGCAGAGGTTGAGATCCCTTAGCCGGATCTGCCTCTCAGCTAAATAAAAATTTCTAGGTGGCGCAAGCGCCGCCACAGGAGACTCATTTGGACTCACGATTTATCGTTGGCATCGATTTAGGCACCACCAATTCCGCGCTGGCCTACTGCGATACCGCTGCCGCCTCAGAGAGCGCGCGCATCGAAGTTGGCGCCATTCCGCAGGTCGTCAATCCCAATGAAGTGGCCGACCGGACGCTGCTTCCATCGTTTCTCTATATCCCAGGCGAACTTGATTTCCCCAAGGGTAGCCTCAGCTTGCCCTGGGACGCCGACCCGAAGTTCGTGATTGGCGAGTTGGCACGCAAGCGAGGCGCGGAGAGTCCCGGACGGCTGGTCGCATCGGCGAAGTCATGGCTGTCGTATGCCGCAGCCAACCGCACTGCGCCGATTCTGCCGTGGCAGGCTCCGGACGAGGTCAGCAAACTCTCTCCAGTCGAAGTGTCGTCGCAATACCTACAGTATCTCCAGACAGTCTGGGACACCCAGCACGCAGCAGATGGCGACGGCCACGTGTTAGGAGAGCAAGATGTGCTGCTCACCGTGCCCGCATCGTTTGATGAGGAAGCACGAGAATTGACGCGGCGTGCGGCCGAGCAGGCCGGCCTGCAGCGCGTCACGCTTCTCGAAGAACCCCAGGCTGCTTTCTACGCATGGCTGGAGAGCCAGGGCGATAACTGGCGTCGGCGCATCAAGGTCGGAGACCTCGTTCTCGTCTGCGACGTTGGCGGCGGGACCACCGACTTCAGTCTGATCGCCGTCTCCGAAGAAGATGGCGACTTAGCGCTGAAGCGTGTCGCCGTTGGAGAGCACATCCTGCTGGGCGGCGACAACATGGACCTCGCCCTCGCCCGCTTGCTGCAACAAAAGCTGGAAGCCGAAGGACAAAAAATCGACACGTATCAGTTGCAGGCCCTGTGGCACCAGTGTCGCGCTGCGAAGGAGTATTTGTTCGAACACCCTAAGAGCCAGAAACAGGATGTCACTTTGCTGGGCAAAGGCCGCAAGCTGGTGGGCGGCACCATCAAAAGCGAGCTGCTGCGCGAAGACCTGAACCGCGTTCTCGTGGAAGGCTTTTTCCCTAAGGTGGCAAGCGACGAGATGCCGGTCCGGCAACGGCGCATCGGATTCCAGGAACTCGGTCTGCCCTATGCCGCGGATGCGGCCGTCACCAAGCACCTGGCGCGATTCTTGTCGCAACAAGTACAGAACAGTCCGGAGGCCGCCAGCATACGACGCGGGCGCAGCGGACTGGCCTGCCCTACGCAGGTGCTTTTCAATGGCGGCGTGATGAAGGCCGACGTGTTGCGCGGGCGGCTGGTAGAGGTGCTCAATAGTTGGCTGGTCGCAGAGGGATTTGAAGCGCTGGGTCCCGCACAGATATTGGACGCGCCCGACCTCGAGCACGCCGTGGCGCGAGGCGCAGCCTATTACGGCCGCGCACGGCGCGGACAGGGAGTGCGCATCCGCAGTGGCGCATCGCGAACCTACTATGTGGGAATCGAAAGCGCGATGCCTGCCGTCCCCGGAATGGAAGCCCCACTCAAGGCGCTGTGCGTGGTGCCGTTTGGCATGGAGGAAGGCACCGAAGCGCTTGTGCCCAACCGCGAGTTCGGCTTGGTGGTGGGCGAACCCGCTGAGTTTCGCTTCCTGAGTTCCACCATTCGCAAGCAGGACCGTGTCGGCGATCTGCTGGAAAACTGGGGCACCGATATCGACGAACTCAGCCCGCTCGAAGTCACCCTCACCCTCGAGGGCCAACAAGGAACGGTGTTGCCGGTGCGCCTGGAATCACGCGTCACCGAAATCGGCACGCTGGAACTCTGGTGTGTCTCGCGTGACAATGCCAATCGCTGGAAGCTCGAGCTCAACATCCGCGAGAAGAGCGACCAATGACAAGCCGGCGGCTGATGTCGAGGTTGTAATGGCAGGCCCGTCCCGCTACCTGATTGGCATCGATCTGGGCACCACGAATTCAGCGGTGGCCTATGTCGACACCGGCGAAGGCGCGGCCCCTGTCGAGTCGTCAGGGATATACGTCTTCGAGGTCGCGCAGCTTACTGCTGCCGGTGAAGTGCGGGCCGTGCCGCTGCTGCCTTCGTTCCTCTATTTCCCCAGCGCAGACGAAATCGCATCGGGCGCGGTGGACTTGCCGTGGGAAGAGCGTCCTTCCTCGATTGCCGGCGTCATGGCGCGAGAGCAGGGAGCACTGGTTCCGGGACGGCAAGTGTCTTCCGCGAAGTCGTGGCTGTCTCAGGGCGCGATCGATCGTACCGCCAACATTTTGCCGCGTGAGGCTGAGCCGCCGGAACCGATGGTGTCTCCCGTCGAAGCCTCTGCCCGCTACCTCATGCATCTGCGCAACACCTGGAACTATGCGATGGCGGCCGAAGCTGCCACCGATCCACCGCAACTTTTCGAGAACCAGGAAATCGTACTCACCGTTCCCGCCTCATTCGACGAGGAAGCCCGCGAGCTGACAGTGGACGCGGCGCGTCAAGCCGGACTGCAGAACCTCACTCTGCTGGAAGAGCCTCTGGCTGCCTTCTATGCCTGGGTGGCGGGGCATCAGCACGCGCTGGGCGAGCACCTGCGAGACGGCGAGTTGGTTCTGATTTGCGACATCGGAGGCGGCACCTCCGACTTCAGCCTGGTGCGTGCGCACGTACACGGCGCCAGCGTCGAATTTGAGCGCACCGCCATCGGCGAGCACCTGTTGCTGGGGGGCGAAAATCTCGACCTCGCGTTGGCACGCCGCGTCGAACAGAAGCTCGACGCAAAGCTGAGTCTGCGCCAGCGTCATGCCCTGCGCATCGCGTGTTCGGCGGCCAAAGAGCGACTGCTTGGCGACGAAGACCTCGACCGCGTTCCCATCAACGTTCTGGGTGGCGGACGCTCCGTCGTCGGGCAGATGCTGAGCAGCGAATTGACGCGTGGAGAAGTCGTCGAGTTGCTTACCGGCGGCTTCCTGCCGCTCACGGCTCGCGACGACATGCCTGTGCGCACCCGCGCTGCCGGGCTTCGCGAAATCGGGCTGCCGTATGCCAGCGACCCCGCCATCACGAAGCACCTCGCGGCATTTCTTCGGCAAGCTGCGGTGGCCATGCGCGCAGGAAAAGTCTCTCAGTTGCTCGATGGCGATCGCGCGCCTATGGCCAAGCCCGACGCGATTCTCTTTAACGGCGGCTTTTGCATCCCCGCCATCGCTCGCGAGCGCATCGCCGAAGCCATTGCCAACTGGTTTGGCGCAAGCGACGGGTGGCGGCCCAAGATCCTTCGCAACGAAGTCATGAGCAGCGCTGTCGCAATCGGCGCCGCCTACTACGGTCGCGCGCGTCGCGGCGCCGGACTGCGTGTCAAGGCCGGAAGCGCCCGCACCTACTACATCGGAATGCGCTCGGAACAGGGCATCAAGGCGGTCTGCGTGCTGCCGTCCGGCACCAACGAGGGCACGACCTTACCGCTGCTGGACCGCGAATTTTCAGTGCTGGCCAACCGTCCGGTATCGTTCCATCTTTATAGCTCGACTGTCCGTCACGACGCGCACGGCGAAATCGCTGACTTGGACCCGGACGACGTGCATCGTCACGCGCCCCTGGTCACTTTGCTGCGCTATGGCAAAAAACTGCAGCAGATGGAACTGGCGGTGCGATTGTCGGTCAGCTTCACCGAGGTAGGAACGCTGGAGCTCTGGTGCGAATCCACCTCTTCATCACATCGATGGCGGCTGCAGTTCGAATTACGGCGCGAAGCCAGCGCAGGCGATCACATCGGCTTGGCGTCGCAGACAACCTCGACTGCGATGGCTCAGACTTCCGCGTCGATTCCGCAGAAATCCCGAGAAGCGGCGCTGGCCCTGATCACGCGCACGTTCAGCAAATCGCCAGCGGACGAGGGCGATGCGGTGGATCCCGCTTCTCTAGTGGGCGAGTTGGAGTCGGTCACAGGGATGAAGCGGGAATCATGGCCCCTCGCAGCCTCGCGGCTCTTCTGCGATGTGCTCCTGGAAGTGGCGGATGGGCGCAGACTGAGTCCGCGCCATGAAGTGCGTTGGCTCAACCTGCTTGGCTATTGCCTGCGCCCGGGCTTCGGCGATCCGCAGGACAGCGCCCGCATCACCCAGGCGCGGCGAGTTTATTCGGCTGGGTTGGCCTTTCCTCGCGAGCTTCAGTCCCAGGTCGACTGGCTGGTACTGTGGCGGCGGATCGCGGGCGGCCTCAGCGCCGCCCATCAGCATGAAATCCGAAACTATCTCGGAGACCTTGGTATTGGCCGCAAAAAGCCCGGCACCCGCTTGAACTCCCAACTGGAGCACGACGGCTGGCGATTGCTGGCCAGCCTCGAGCATCTGTCTGGTGCGACCCGCGCTGCGCTTGGCAGTGAGTTGCTGCGTAAGCTCAAGAAAGAACCATCCGACAGCGGCTGGCTGTGGTCGCTGGGACGCTTCGGGGCGCGCATTCCGCTCTACGGATCGCTTACTTGCGTGGTGCCCCCAGAGACCGCGTCGGAGTGGATCGCGGCGCTGCTAGACTTGCGCGAACTGACGCATGAGACAGCGTCCGCCATTCTGCAACTCGGCCGCCGGGTCGAGGACCGTACCCGCGACATCCGTCCCGACTTGGCGCGATCGGCGATCGCGAAACTGAAATCAGCCAAAGTCGCCGACGATGCCATGTTGCGGCCACTGCAGGAATACGTCGCGCCGGTTCGCGCCGACGTGGTGCGCACCTTCGGCGAGCCGCTGCCGAAAGGTCTGGAACTTGAAAGCACAGCGAACTGTTTGTCACCGGTCACAGCGCTGAGGGTCTAGAACCGACTCTTGTCCGAAGCACGTCCCTTCCCACTTTGAACTTGGCGGCGAATCTACTTTCTCTTTGCGGCCATCGCCACCAGCCCAGGTGTCACAATAGAGCACGGAGATTCTATGAGCCGATTCTGGAAAGCGACTCTCGCCGTGCTGGCCGCAGGCACCGCCATGGGAATTGCCTACGACCGCATTCTGCGGCCATGGCACCTGCACTGGGGCATGACGCCTGACGAACTGGGCCGCTCATGGCCGGGAGACGAACTGGTCCCGAATGCCTGCGGCGACGCTACCCACGCCATCACCATCAACGCTCCCGCATCGCAAATCTGGCCGTGGATCGTGCAGATCGGACAGGACCGCGCCGGCTTCTATAGCTACACCCAGCTCGAAAACCTCGTCGGGTGCGAGATGCGTAACGTCGGCCAAATCGTCCCTGAGTGGCAGCAGCGCCAGGTCGGCGATATGGTTTGGATGACTCCCAAGCACAAGTTCAACGGCGTGGGGCGGATGGAAATCGCCCTGCTTGAGCTGAACCGCGCCATGATCCTGGTCCCGGCGCGCGACGTCCCTCCGTCAGCCCGGCCCGGTAGCGGCGCCAACTGTACGTGGGGCTTCATCCTCGAACCTATCGATGAACACTCCACGCGGCTCATCATGCGTGGCCGTGGCGAACGCTCACCGCGCCTGCGCGACCGCGTCATCGGCTACGCCTTCTGGGAGCCCGCACACTTCATCATGGAACGCAGGATGATGCTCTCGATCAAGGACCGCGTCGAGCGCGCGAACGCCCCTGTCGCAGCAACTGCCGCTTCCACAGCTCAATCGATCCCGCGCTGAGAACCACGTTCAGGCCAGGCGCCCAACACACTCGACGCGTTTGGGACAACCGAGAAGATACGGC
>Ga0209039_10001977_pt1 | contig 18120 bp, 13 predicted proteins | sample BogFormECP12_OM1_FD_188238 | JGI IMG/M metagenome (GOLD analysis project Ga0209039, IMG submission 188238) | Bog forest soil microbial communities from Calvert Island, British Columbia, Canada - ECP12_OM1 (SPAdes) (version 2) | ecosystem: Environmental > Aquatic > Freshwater > Wetlands > Bog ...
ATCTAACCCGCTTGAACGACGGGCGATTGGCGGCTTTTTGGCAATCGGGGAGCGAAAAGAAGAAGCCATCCCGTTCTTGAGATGGATCAAGGAGCTGCTCGGCAAGGATCCAGAGTTTATCACCATCGATTTTGATGACACGTGGTTCATAAGCGTGACAATCGTGTTTCCAGATGCCATCATCATGATTTGCACGTTTCACGCGATAAAACTGTTGACGGGCGGATTGTTGAAGGAATTTAACCATCGTCAGCGACGCACGAATACCATGCTCATCAAGGAGTGCGGGATCGCACGAAACGTGTCGTTCACGATCGAAAACGACGAAATATTGCCAGCATTGCCCGCGATGACGCAAGAATTCTGCAGCACATGGCTTGTTTTTTTCATCGAAATCAATGCAACATGCAGGCTGAACGACATCGTGGCATTCACGTGGTCGTATAAAGCACTGATCGTTGCCATCCGGTCGTGGAATCCTGCCATTGCGGACAAATTCGAGCAAGTACTAGCTCCAAAATTGCCTGCATCTGGGTTCAACAATCGAAACATGAAATATTTCAAGGTATGCATGAAGACGAAATGGCGCGGTATCTTGCGAGATCGCCGTGGCACGCAAGAGGAGCAAAAGCACGCGTTTGCAGAAGTAAAATACTTGCTCTTGAAAAAGCCGGTAAACATGGAGGAATGGGAAATAGAAAAGGTGGCCACGTTCTTAAAAGATAACACGTGGGCGGAACCATATCGCACGACGCTATTACAGTTTTACAAGTTGTTTGAAGATTCATCATGCGAGGATCCATCGCTAGATTTCTTGGATGCAATCGTGAGCAAGGAGTCATGCGACGAGCTCAAATCCGCCGTGTCGACGTTGAAAGCGAAGAAGGAATACATCTTTAATCATGTCAAGGCATTGAAGAAACATCCGGAATGGAAAAGATACCCTGGTTTCAAGTTAAACCCGGAGCCATTCATGAAGCGCACCAATGATCTCAAACGAGTGCAATATGGCCTCCGCTCCGATGAAAATGGTGCATATAAATTAGCGCAATTCCTCGGATGCCCGGTCATGCAATCGCAAAGCGTTTTAAACGACAAGGGCTGAGATACAACTAATAATCAGCATTGTCGAGAAAGGATGCATAGTCGAAGTTGAAATAGACGAGTGGAAGCAACATTTTTAATATCTTAATATCATATTTTTACTATCCTTTAATTTGACATGCTCCCGGTTTTTCACGTATGGCCAAGAAAAAGGGCAAGGACAAGGACGGTTCGGGGTCGCGTGACAGCGAGGCAGTGCTCGGAGCGCTAGGATTGGCGCTTCCCGACATGGATAACAACAAATCGAAACGCGCGCCAAGCGCACCTGCAGCTGCCCCGGAGAACGATCTCTCGCTATCTTTCGATATCAGCGCTCCAGCACCTGCACCGGCAAAAGGTAGAAAGCCGATAGCCGCGCCTGCACCAGTTCCCATTGAAAGCACAGGACCATCTAAATCGAATTTCTCGCAAGACACGCTCATGCTCTCGTTCGATACCGAGGCACCAGCACCTGTGCGTGGAAAACCAGCAAAACCATCAGGAAACAAACGGGTCGGGCCCTCGCCTCCCACGCAAGTGCCATCTCCTCCAAAGCCACAAGCAAGGCCGAAACCTGCTGCAGCTCCCCGAAAGCTTGCATCCTTGCCAGAATTGCCCCAATTCGTGAAGCCGGAAGATATCGTGGACATTCAAGGGTTCGATGCCCCTCCGACCGAGGGCAAGGGCAAGATCAAGGAAGTCATCTGGAATCTCAAGGCAACCGACCAGGCATCGAATGTTATTTCCCGGGAAAAGCGGTCATTATCGCCGTTAATGGCGGAAGCACTCGATCAAGTGCAGCTCTTGCGGGACACAATCAAGCAGCAAAAGAAAGGCGCGCCAAGGGTACCAGCCCAGGCAAGCGCGCCTGCAAGGACGCCATCGCAAAAGCCGCCTCCGAAACCGGCACCGAAGCCTGCTGCAAAACTCGCCCCGAAACCCGCGGGACGACCAGCACCGAAACCGGCGCCGCGTCCAGCGGTGAAGCAAGCTCCTTTACCGGAACCTATACCGGAGCCTGCCCCTGAACCCGTGGAGGAGTCAGCGTTACCCGAACTCGGGCCTGAACCCGAGCCGGTAGAGCAACCCGTGGCGAAACCACCATCGCAATCAAGACCTGGCAGGTCACGTCCCCAACCTCTTCAGGAATCAGTGGCAGAACCAGAACGGGATATCATCACGACGCCGGTCAAGTCCCGGCTCTCGGACAATGTCATGACCGCCCAGGTGCCCATCGAGAAGAAGCACTGGGACGAAGCAAAATCCGTCATGGCGCCCATGGCAACGACGAAGTTCACGGCGGTTTCGCAGCAAAATTTTGATGCCGCGCCGAGCCCGGTGGCCCAGCAAGCCTCATCAAGACCCGGCGCTGCTCGAACATCACGGGCTCCTGTACCTGTCCCCATGGCAGAAGAAACATCGCCACAAGAAATGCAAGAGGCGCCAGCTCCTGCAAAAACTACGGGGAAAGACCAAATGCTACCTGGTGGTGGAAAAATTTGCGGAAAGTGCGGTGGTAACAATTTCAGGGAAGACAATGACAAATCCAAGCCATTGTCATTCACGCCACCGTTTTTATACGCTAAAAAATACACGTGCAAGTCATGTGGTCACGTGTTTAACCTGGAAGGACAGGGAGAAGCGGAGGCACCTGTAACCCAGGCAGCCCAGCGTCCTACACGACCGTCCCAGGTCGCTGCTGGTCGTCAGGCCGCTGCACCGACACCAGCAGCGCGACAGGCACCCGCCCGTCACGTGCAAACAACATGGGAAGACACGACCCCCGAATCCGTGCGGCCTTCGGACGTCCTCGCCAAGAAAGGGATCCGCCAAGAACCATTGCCGAGCAAAGTTTCCGCGCAGGAGTACGAGCCGGTAGAAGAACAAGCACCAGCGCCCGAACAAAAAGAAGGAGGACGATTGGTGTGTCCAAATTGTGGCGGAACCTCGTTCAATCTCATCCAAGACAAGACCCGACCAATTTCTTACGGCATGGGTGGTATGGGTGCGGTATACGCGAAAGTCCATCAATGTAAAAAATGCGGCACCAAGGTGGACTAAAAAACTTCTTCTTCTTGCAATTATTGCTGCAGATGATTACCTCTACTTCAAAAGAGAATCTTTTTCATCACGATGTCTACCTATCAAACAAGGTGAAAAACGGCAGCCCTTCCGAGCAACTTGCCGGGATCATCTTGCCCCCGATCTCTTGAAATAATGATATGAATGCCTCACGAGTGCCTGACATGTTGCTGGAATATAGCAAAATAAAACGTTCCTTGGCCTCATTCACGAACGCCGTCAACTCAGCGGTTCCAAGAATCTTTCCAGATGTCGTGCTCCTGTATTGGAGAATAAAAGAGTCCCGGTTGATTGACCTGGCGATTTTAAATTGCCCGTTGCCAAATGGCTCTTGAATATATTCCTGGAACGTTTTCAGCTCGATGACCGGCACGAGCTTCCCGTTTTTCTCGCAAATTTCTGGTCTCGTGAACCTTCACGTGCAATTTTTTATGGTCTCACCGAAATATTGAAGTGATCGCAAGATCGTCAATGCATTCAGCCATTTATCCCGTGCTGGCGAGGTTAGATAGGCGATGGACATCCCGGAACGCATCCTCCACATCTTGAAACGGGAGCACGTTGACCATGCCGTGTGGCAGCCATCACTCACGTATTGGTACGTGACGAACAAGGTTTCCTCGTTATCTCCGGCCACGGCTTCTCAGGGCGTGCAACGTTTCGTGCCTGACGAATTGATGGGACTCGACCCGATCGCCTTGTACGAGGCGATCAAAGGCTCGATCCGGTACCCGCACGAATGCCTCAACTTGCCGTCGTTCTACACGCAATACCGCCCGGGTCATGAAATAGCGCGCCAGAGCTTTACCACTACCGATGGTGAATGGATCACCATCCTGCAAACCCCCGCCGGCACCGTGTCTGACAAGCATAAAAATGGATTTCCACTCGAGTATCCGGTAAAGAAGCCAGAAGATCTCGATGTCATCGAATATGTTCTCGAGCAAACCGAGTATTGCTTTAATCCTTACGTCTATGAGGCAGCATCCGAAACCATTGAACATCTCGGCGTCGTCCAGACCTACAATTTCCGTTCGCCTTACCAGCGTTGCGTTATCGAGTACATGGGCCTTGCTACGACAACGAAATTTCTCCGCAAATATCCGCGACGCATGGACGAATTCATTGAACGGCTGGAAACGTGGGATAAAGCCGCCTACGATGTCATCCTGGCGTCCCCGCTGCAAGTCGTGTCGTTCGGCGAGAATATCCACGCCAAGGTCGCCCCGCCGCCAATTTTCGAGAAGTTCCACTTGCCCTATTACAAGGTTCACGCGAGATGGATTCACGAGAAGGGGAAGCTCTGCCACGCCCATTTCGACGGCGACTTGAAAGATCTGCTCCCTTTTTTTCCCGAGCTACCTTTCGATGGCATCGAAGCAATCACGTTCGAGCCACAAGGTGACGTGACGATGGAGGAAGTGCATGATGCCATGGGTGGCAAGGCCTTGCTCGATGGCATCCCCTCGATCTATTTCCTGCCCCAGTATTCCGATGAACAGCTGCTGGATTGTGCCCGCAAGGTCCTCGACACGTTTTTCCCGCGGGTTATCCTCGGCATCTCGGACGAGCTTTGCCCGACCATGGACGGTCGAAAGTTGCGGCTGGTCGGTGATCTGGTCGAATCGTACGAGCCGTGAAATCAAAGTATCTGATCCAAGATATCCGCTGCTGTTTTAACGGCGTCGAGGCACGTCGTTTCAAAGAGCTTTAGATCCCTGGCTTCTTGCAATTGTTCTGGCGTCCCGATGTTCACTCCAATGATCTCCTCGCAAATGCACGAGCCGACTTTCTCCTTGAATTTGGTCATGAATTGCTTGCCAAGCTCGTAGGTTCTTGGCTTCGCTTCTAGATCATCGACCGTGCCACGACCGTGCTTCATGGAAATCGCCATGAGCGCGCCGGTCACCGCCCCGCACAAACCCGTGCCCGTGCAGGCCACGCCAGCCCCAAACATGGTGGCAAGTCGCAGCGACGCCTCTTCACTCAACTCTTCGTCTTGCCGGTATGCCGTGAACACCGATTGCGCACAATTGAAGCCTTGCTTGTATATTTCAATAGCTTTGTCCTTGCTCGTGATGCGTTCACCTTGATCAATTGAACCAGGATGATTAAGGTCGCTCGGAGACAAAATAATTGGCAAAAAAATGAAAGAATAAGGAAAGGTTTGTCGAGCTAATTTGTTCGGCTCATATTATGGAGATAGTGTCTGGGATGCAACATTAATCTTCTCCACCAGTTTTTTTGGCGATCAATGCCCGCATATGTTTTTCTTGAAATATGGCTTTATGTCGTAGCTTAATCTATTTTGCACAAACTTTGAAGAATTGATGAAACATGGCACCACGACCGATACGATATAAGATAGGACTTTATTCCGGAGAGGAACGACTCGACACGACGGATATTCCCGAGCCTGATGAGGATAATGAAGATGTACAACAAAGCTGGTTCGAAGAAGAGCGTAACGAGCCAGAGTTTAAACAGTTCGTCACGAACACGATCGACCGGTACAAGGCCAACGGCCTTGACTTGAAAAATATGGATATCACCATGATCGCGCAAAGCCACATCGACGTGTGCTGGTTGTGGCGGTTCGAGCAAACACGAAAGAAAGGCTGGGTCACGTTCCGGAAAGCAGTCCGCATGGGCTCGCTGTTTTACCCTGGACTATACACGTTCCACGCGAGCCAGCCCCAAGTCCAAGAATACATCAAGGAAGACGACCCGGCTCTTTTCGAACAAATCAAGGAACAAGTCGCGAGTGGCAGCTTCAACATCGTCGGCGGTTCCTGGCTTGAGCCCGACTGCATGATGCCCAGCGGCGAGGCGTTCATCCACCAACGCTTGTACGGCATGTATTTCTACCAAGAAAATTACGGGTTCATGCCAGAGGTCGAGTGGATGATGGATTCCTTCGGTTACGGGAGAAATTTGCCACAGATTTTGTCAAAAACCGGCGCCAAGTATTTTTGGACCACGAAAATCACGTGGAACAAGGAAACGATTTTCCCTTTCGTCAATTTCTGGTGGCAATCTCCTGACGGCTCGCGCGTCCTCGCGCACGAGGCACAGTTTGATTTTGGCATGTTTAATGATTGGTGGAAATACGAGTGTGGCCGCCACTTGCTTAAGGAAGGTGTATCATATATTGGCGATTACACGCGAGATTATGATGACCTCGGCGATTTCGTCGATGACGATGCCCTCAACAAGACCATCGGCCTATTTTACGGCAAGGGCGACGGTGGCCATGGTCCAACGAGCCAGGAAGTTGCCACGGCCATGGAGCTCCAGGCACAAGGCGCCGTGCATGTCGGAACGGCTAAAGACTTCTTTTCGAAGCTGGAAACGAACTCGGATCGTTACCCAGTATGGAACGACGAGATGTACCTTGAATACCACCAGGGCACGTTCACGACGCATTCCCGGGTCAAGCGCAACAATCGCCGGCTCGAGTGCAAGGCCATCTCCGTCGAGATGCTCTGCGCTCTCGTGAACGTGCAACTTAAGGATACATGCGCTTACATGAAGGATAATCTCGACGCAACGTGGAAACTTATCATGAAAAATCAATTCCACGATTGTTTACCAGGCAGCAGTGTTCCCGAGGCATACGATGATGTCGCCGAGGAATGGGAAATCTGCGACGAGAACCTCGACGCGTGCATCACCAACGTCGCGAGTGCCATTGCGTCGACCGAGAACGAGATCATCATCTTCAATCCCAACGCGGAGGGTAAAACCAGGATTTTCATCTCTGCCACGACTTTTGATGGAATCGAGCTCGACTCGGATGGCATGCCACCTCGCGGCATCTTGAAAACCACGAACGGTGATGGTGCCGTCACTCCCTTGCAACCAGTGATTGCCGAGCCATCGACCATGATCGAGGCAAGGCCCGCCGGCTGGTGGGCGGTCGTGATGCTCGAAGGCATTGCCATGACCTCGATGGTCGCTGATTTCTCCGATCAAGCTGTCATCGATCAAGCGTTTGCGATCCCCGTCGATGTGAAAACTAGCGCAAGTGATCGCATCAGCACGGGTGGTCGGATCGATAACGGTTTCGTGCATGTGGATCTGAACATCAATGGTCACATAACCAAGGCTACGTCAGCGGAGATTCCCGGTATCGAAAACATCTTCAAGGGCGTGTCGAACGTTCCCATGGCGTTCGTCGATGATTATCGAACAGACCAGGCATGGAATATCACGCCGGGATATAGTGATCATCCCCGTCCGTATGGTATTGATGAAAATCCTAAGATGATCATCACGAAGCAAGGGCCTGTCGTTTCCGAAATTGCCACCATCAAGCAATTCGGCCAGCAATACGTGATGCAAAAGGTAGCTCTCTTTGCGGGGCTACCGGAGATTTATTGCGAATTCATCACGGATTGGAACGATCCGCGCATCCTCTTGAAATTGAAATTCGACACTGCAGTCGATCCCGACGTCGTTGAATCCGACAATCAATACTGTATCATCACTCGCAGTGCCAAACCCATTGCTCGTCCTGACAAAGCTCGCTGGGAAAAAATCCAGCACAAATTCAGCGACTTGAGTTCGCCTGACGGCTCTTGGGGCATCGCATTCATCAATGAAGGCAAGTATGCTTTCGACGTGATCACGCCCAACGTGTTCCGCCTCACCGTGCTCAAGTCGGCCCAATATCCAGACGCGCCTAAGGAATCCTTCGTGCACCAGGAGCGCAAGATGAACATGGAAAAGCGTGGCAAGACGCAACCTGGATTCACTGATATTGGCTCGCATCGAACGCGGTACGCTATTTATCCCCATGCCGGTGCAACGCGGAGCGACGCGAGTGGCAATCCATCGACCGCGGTCATCCAGCGTGCCGACCTGTTTAATTTTGTGCCGATCATCGTGAAACCCTCGGGTTCGGGAGCCGTCGCCATGAACATTCCGCTGATGGCATCGAGCAATCCAGCCGTGCTCGTGAAAGCTGCGAAAAAAGGGCACGTCGATCCAGGCTTGCTAGTCGTGCGGTTGGTTGAATACACCGGCAACGCAGCCGAAACCACGATCACGCTCGACCCGGCCATCTTGCAAGCCGTATCTGGTTGTCATGAAACGGACTTGCTCGAACGACCGCTGCAAAACGAGATCTCGTGGGATGCGGAAGCTGGAACGGCAACAGTTTCCTTGACCGCGTGGGAGATCAAGACACTCGCATTCACGTTGAATTGATCTTCGTTAGTTTCGGTTTAACGATTTCACTCTTTTTCTTGAATTTCTTTCTAGGAAGCTTCCACGGGATTGACTATCACGTGGTATTTCTTGAGGAGAAACACGCCAGTGATGGCGAGGCACAAGCCAATTGCATAAAACACGACATTTCCAACGGCTTGCGTGAAGACAAGGATGCCCCCGGCGATGGCGACCGTGGTGCTGAGCGTCCCCACTATTGGCCCCACTTTTGAAGCAGGATTATTTTGCAAAGCTATCGAGGGAAGATACATCGCGCCGGCAATGTTCACGACAAGCGAGATCAGGAGCGGCACCAGCCCGGCGATGAATCCAAGCCACAAGTCTGGTGCCGGAAAAAATATGGTCGAAAACCACTGCAAATACACGGCGGCAAGGCCTTGCATCGTTCCCGCGGCAAGAGCCCACGAGATCGGCGCGCGCTTTGCCGCGATGATCGAGATGGCCGCGATCACGATGTCGATCGCGGTAAACACGACGATCGAACCATAAAACCATGGCGTGCCAACGGACGGCGTGGACAAGCCACCCATGGCAATGAACACGGGCATGATGATGAGCATGGATATGCCAAGCTTTCCTGACTTGTCGACCTTTTCCCCGAGCATCCGCTTCGCCATCCATGGCAGCACGATGAAGCCAAAATTGAGTAATGGTTCGACGATGGCTGCGCTGGAAAACCCCACGGCGACGATATAAAAAAGGCCTCCGATATTCATGATCAAGAATCCCCAAAGCCATTTTCTGTTCAAGAACATCTTTTTCATCGATGAGAAGAACGGTTTTCCAGCAAGACCGGGAAGCTGGGATAATCCTTGCTTCTGGATCAAGGGCGCCGTGTTGAAGAACAAGGTCGAGATCAAGGCGAGAACGACTCCAAGGATAAAGAGCAAGGGATCGAGGCTCGATGCAGCGTTAGACATGTTCAAGTCTTGTAAGAGTTAATTGGTTGAAATTCTTGATGGTATGAAGTTAGCATGCTAGCCCGGAAATCGGCATCTGTGCAATAACGAGCATGTATCCCATATGCTTGGTAACAGGTATGGAAGTACGCATGTAATGTAAAAATGTACTAATACCCCAAATGATCAATCGGCTGTCTCTTCGTTTTGCTTGCTTGTTATATCATAAAAACCGTGGTGACCGTTTTATATACTATTGATTTCATGTATATCATTAGTATATCAAGACAAAAACGGGGTTATTGTTGATGGCACTCAATTATGACGACTTTTTCGTTCCACGGATAATTCTCATGTCCGACGGGGAAGCCGATAACCAATCCTGGCAAACACCACTCCAGCTTGCCATCCGGCAGCGCATCATCATCGACGTCGTCGCTCTCTTGTCGCAAGACGAGCGGGGCAGGAAAGCGCTGGAGGAGATTGCTTCAAAGACTGGCGGAAATTTCATCATGCCAGCTGACTTGGGCAAGTTCATCACGGATTTCGTGCATCTGTCAAAGAAAAAGCAAGCAACAAAGGTCGAGGACATCGAGCTTTGCTTAGATACCTCTGGCAGCATGAGCGAGAATTTCAAGGGCTCGACGTCCAAGAAAATCAAGGCATTGAAAAACGCCGTGATGGAATTCGCCGCCAAGAAACTAACCATCGACCCCCGGGATCGTGTCGGCGTCGTCGCTTTTGGCACGCATGACGTGACCAAGACCGAGGTGCTGCTGCGCCCGGGCCCATATGTCCAGGAGAATATCATGCGGGGAGTCGATAAACTCAAGCCGCAAGATGGCACGCCGCTCGACCGCGGGCTTGATCTTGCCATCAAGGAATTGGACCTCGTCAACAAGCGGTCGAACTTGAAAATGGAGATCGCGCAACCCATCATCAGCATCGAGCAGATTCCCAACGAACATGGAACATGTGGATATTGTGCAGCAACAGGTGCCCCGCAGCCCGACATCGACGCGCCGAATTGGGGTTTTTACGAGGGCGTGCGCAAGGTGATGGTGTTTCGATGTCCACGATGCGGGATCATTTACCACGGCATGTGCTTTGACAAGCACATCACGCGCGGCGGGAACGCGGGCGTGTGCTATGGCTGCAATTCGGTGCTAGGCGTCGAGGAAGCGTTGCAAGTCCAAACGCCAGTTAATGCTGCTGAACCCTCCATGTTGCTATGCTGCCCGAATTGTAACGAGCCGTTGCCAGCGAATGCCCGCTTTTGCGCCCATTGCGGGCAAAAAATCGATGCGGATAATCAACCCGTCGCCACGCGAGGCGCGGCACCGAAAGCCGTAACTTCCTACGAGATTAGCGAGGGCGGCGCACCGCCTCAATCACAAAGCATTTACAATCCCGATTCCATGGGCGACGTGCTAGTAACGTGCACGAAATGCGGGTATACATGCGACAAGACGTGGGGCACGTGTCCGATGTGCAACGAGCCTTTGCCGCAATAAGCGAAATTAATTATTAATTCAAAATCGTTGCAATTTTTTTATATTCATTTTCGTTTTGAATGAAACTTCGGGCGAAAATCGTCTTGCCACTGCAGTGCATTCCCAAAGAAACGAGATCGATTAGTAAAGTAAAGAAATCCACCCCTAGCCATCATCCTTTTTCAATTTTTTCCCCCAAATAATTGCATGCATTAATGTTATATCGTAGCTGGCATGAAGAAGAGTGGATATCCAATATCCAAGCAAAAAAGAGGCTCTTGAGAATGGCATTGATAATGGTGACGGGAACATATCCCCCGCACAAGTTCAAGGAACTCATGGAAATCTACGGCTCCTCCAACAAACCCCCATATCCTGCAACCGTTACCAAGGTGCACAATTGGGCCGTCCAAGTAACCAGCGGCTTGTACAAGATTTATGCCGTGTACGAGTGCCCGGACGACCAAATTGCAGAATCGCTCGGGGCAATTACCAAGCATTACAACTTCTACGCGCAGGTCGAAGGGTACCGGTTTACTCTTGAATTACTCAGCAATGCTGAAGAAGCCATTCAATACATGATTTCTGACTAGTAAAGGGCAAACTTGAATAACGAGCTTTGTTTTCACGTACTTTTTTTTTATGATTCCGCCACCTCATCTTGCCGACAAAAATCCAAGTTATAACTACAAGATCAAAGATTAAGTTAAGGCTATGCAAGTGAGAACGATAGATGAGCTGGCGGAATCATATTTTTTTTTAATTCTTAACCCCGGTTGCATGCCATTATCAGCTTACTTGCATATACCATGAAGCCAAGCACGTCACGAAAAGAGAATAAAAAATTAGAAAATCCCGTTGGCATGAAGATTACACGCTTTGCGCGGGTACTTCCACCGGAGCAACAATGTTCCGATTCCGCTTCCTGACAATCGTAATTACCTGGGCAAGCACCAGCAAAGCGATCATGAGCAGGAGCGCTGCCATGATGTACATTGCATATTGCGCGACTTGCCCGAACGTGTTCATGTCTGACACGACGATTTTCAAGTAATCGCCCGCGGCGATCGAGAAGATGACGAAAAACGACAACGTCATGTAATACGCGTAATTGCTCTTAGGCGGGTGCTGAACGGCGATGACCGTGAAATATGCCCCGATGTTGAAACCGAACACAAACCCGCTCCGGATATAAGAAATCATCGATAGATGAAAGCCAGGCACGTATAATTCGAGGATCGTCGTATCTAATAGCAATAATGATTGAAAAATGGCGAATCCGAGCCAGGGGAACTGTGATTTTCGTTCCTTTTCAACCGTGCTTTCCATGGCATGAATTCTTGCCAAGAAATATCGTGCAATCATCACTGCGGCTACCGAACCAACCGCCGCCATTATCCAGAAGGTGAAGCCGGCATTGTAGATGTCGGTTTCGGGGATTGCCATGCCGTTCACGCCAACCGTCGCGATGCAGCCAAAGCACGTGATGATGGTATAGAACATGAGCTTCAACCCCTTGGTCGTGTCATTCACGAAATACATCCTGGCGATATCCTTGGATTGTGGATGAAACATGACTGTTTCTCCCTCTTTTCCCTCCGGGTACATGAGAAAGTACACGAGGAGCGCGATGGGAATGATATAATTCACGATCAAGATCATGTAGAGCCAACCGTTGATGCCAACCATCACGACGATCGCCACGATGACGCTGCCCAGTCCCAAGCCGGCGCCGATGTGGAGCAAGCTTGAATCCCGCGTTCGCCGGGAGACCTCTGCAACGCCGATTTCAAAGAGAGCAAAATCCGCTCCGACGGTTAAAAAGTAGCAGTACAACGGCAAAGTATCGAGCTTGAAATCAGGTATCATGAAATTGGGCGTTTGGAGCATGACGAAGTATGATCCAACAATCGCCAAAGCAGCGTTCAAGAACAACACATATTTCTTGATTCGTTCCCGCAAATTGGCGATGAGCATCATCACGATTGGATACAACCCACCAAAGCCCGCGATGGCATAAAAGCCCGAGGAGCTGGCGTTCCTGAGTATATACCCGAGGTAAAATATCGCGACACAAGCACTCCCGAACATGCTACCAAGCAACAAGGTCGTGCTAAGGTTGATCGATTTATTCACCTTTATTCACCATTGTAAACCTTTTTCTCTTCGTTCTTATAATTTTGCTTCACGGCGTCCCTTGAACTTGACGACGAACACGATCACGCATGCAGCGACCAGCGCCGGGATGACCACGAGCAAGGAGATATCATAGAACGTTACTTGCGAATTGATCACGATTGAAACCGGGCTCGCGCCGGAAGGCATGTGCATTACGAAAATGGTCGGGGTGAAATCAATGGTCGCGGTCACGGTGACGCCCGATGACTCGTTAGTGACTTGATAGTTTGTTGCGGCGCCCGGTTTATAGGATGGCGCGGCAAATACTTGCACGCCTGTCGCTGGTAGCGTGAACTGGATTTGTTCCGGGGCGCCGTTTGAATTCCAGCAAATGAACACGATGTCTCCATTTGCCTTGAGGAAATAATACGTCCGTAACTTTGAAGCTGAAGGCAGAATTGAATTAACAACACCATGCGGGATGTACTTGCTCCAGTTGAGCTGGTGGGCTATTGCCTCGTAAGCATAGCCTGCTGGTTTCAAGATGTCGTTTTGGTATGGGCCAGGTTTGTAAGGATTGTTGCTCGCGAACACGAGTCCAAAATTGGCCTCGCCCCAAGTCCAATCGTAATACGTCCAATTGCCACCCCTGTTGTAATCCCCAAGGCAATACCATACTATGTAGCTGATATTGTTCGCAAGAGCTTGGCAATATACCTTGGGAACGAGGGTTGCCTGCAATTCAAGTGATTGCTGGTAAGCGTCCTCGAAATTCGTTGCATTGGGATCGAACTGGGTTGACATGCCGACCTCGGTTATCCAGATCGGGCCATTGAAATTGTACTTGGCGCACACGCTCTTGACCTCGGCGATCTTTGTATCCAAGGTCTCATAATTTAAACCCGAATAAGGATGAAATGCAAGAACATTCACGTTATCCATGGCACCAGCGGCGAACATGGCATCGAGGTACGAGGGATCGTGGCCTGATATGCCAGCAGATACGAGCTGGACGCCTGGAAATTGCGCACTCAAGTTCGCCGCGGTGCGTTTCTGGAGTGCGAAATATTCCTGGTCGGTTCCTGTCCAAAATCCCGAGCTCGCATTGAAATCCCCGAGATTCGGCTCGTTCCATAACTCCCAATACTTGGTATAGTTGCTATCGTTCTTGTAATAGCGTTCCACGCATTTATTGGTATATTTCAACCATTCTTGAATATCGTGTTCCGTGTAGATTCGATTACCGTGCGTCGTGCCATTTTGGACGTTTAAATTGCCATAATCGAGGATGGGTTCCGCGGTCATGTTCTTTGCCTTAAGTCCCGCGATACGATTATCCCAATTTGTCCAGTACCACGTGCCAGGGCTTGGCTCGATTTCTGTCCATGAGATGTCTTCTCGATTGGTTTTCACGCCTAGGTCGGCCATGATGTCGTAGCTATTGGCGTGGCAAGATGCAAATGGATCCTTGATCTGGATAGCGCCGGTCATGTCAAGTGGTTCCGCGGCTTTGGGCGTGACCATCGCGGCAACGCTGCGCGGGATGGTGCCGATGACGAGCTGCGCCACGAACCATGCGAGGACGAGAAACGCCTTGTAGCGTGCACGTTTGCATGTCATGATATTCTCATCATATCAAGAGTTTCACGTAAATCAAGGTTTTCTTTTCACGATTATCGGAATAATTAGCAAGATGCTAAGGCTAATGACGAGCAAGAATTCGATGCCGAAAACATACGGGATGTACTTTACGAGCCCGCGAAAATCGGTTAAGGACGTGGGCACTATCTTCAAATATTGTCCCAGAACGATGGACAAGCCGAGAAAGAAGATCATCAACATCGTGTTGGCACCAGCGTGGCGCGGGGGCTGTTGCATGACCACGACCTGGAGCGTCGTCACGATGATGATGCCGGCGGTGAAACCGCTAGTGACCTGGGCCAAAGCAGACCCGTGATATCCCGGGATCAGCAACTCGCATGAAATGGCGATGAGCCACATGACGAATTGCACGATAACGATCGCGAGCCATGTCATGCTCCGTTTTTTTGATGATGGTGTTGGTTTTTCTTGTTGGATCGTCGTGCTTGCCAGCATCATGGCAAGCAGGATGAAATTTGCCCCGCCAGCCATGAAAATGTAAAATAACCAGTTATTTGTAACATAAAAATTAGGCTCAAGCGCGATGCCATCCAGCCCGATCATCAAGATTACGTTCACCAGAGCGACGAGAAGGAATAAAACGAGCTTCAAGCCTTTGATCGGATCCTTGCTGCTGATACCATCGATTCCTTGATCTTGAATGTTGGTTTTTTTTGTTCCCGGCTTTTTATCTCCCATGAGCTGAAATATTACTGCGACGGGTGCGATTATCATCGCTAAGATGACGAAGCTGGACCAATCTTGCGTGGCAACGAGGATCGCGAAGCCAACTATCGTGCCCGGAAAGAGCATGCTCGCAACAAGAAACTTAATTCGTGATTCTAAGCTTCCAATTGATGTTGTTGGCTCAATTGCCGAGAGCATGAGCAGCGAAAGCATGCAACCCAGAAAGATCGCGAAAGATATCGTCAAGGCTGGAACGTCCCAGTATCCCACATCCATCACGTTATTGGGATATGAGAGCGAGACGACATAGCCACTTGCCTCGAACATTATCGTCATGACTAGCAGCACGAAACGAGCGACCTTTTCCCGTGCAATGACGACGAGCAAACTCGCCACTGGGATGCCGGCCATGATCGAGAACACGATACCGAGCGATTCGGTCTCGAATCCTCGAAGGATCCAGCCCGCGTGGAAGGACAGCAAGGTAAATGCCGCCAACGAAAGCCCGAAGCCAGCAAATGGCAAACTTGATTGCAATCTCGCGTGCATGAACCTTAATTGAACGTCTTTATTTAAAAAGAATCGGTGCTTTCGATTGCGGTTTCGGTCATCGACCTACATGACGTTCTCTTTTTTTGGCGGGCAAAATATCTCGATGTATTCCACGGGCTCGTCATGATTAACGGAGAAACCGTGCGGTACGTTGCCGGGAATGTAATACCCTTCACCAGAACCAAGTGTCTTCGTGTCCTCGCCAATCGTGATATCTACACGACCAGATAGGACATAGCCGATTTGCTCTTGCACATGCCGGTGGTTCGTTATCTCCCCGGTTTCAAGCTTGATCAAGCAGAGCTGGGATCGTTTACCGGTAATTGTCTTGATGGAGACCCGTTCCCGCTTCATCTTGTAATCCATGTTGTTGAAATCGTAGAATGGCATAGCATCACTCGTTAAACTGGAGCGCCGTGACAAGATCGATGCGTCCTTCGTAGAGCGCCTTGCCTATCACCACCCCGGCTGCGCCGATCTCCCGGAGCTTCGCGATATCTTCCAGATTTCGCGTGCCACCTGCCGCGAGCACCGGAATGTTCACGGTCTCGATGAATCTTGAAGTTGTTTCGAAATCTGGCCCCGTAAATGCGCCGTCCGCCTCGACGGCTGATAGTAAAATGCTACCCGCACCGTTTTCCACCATGATCGACCCAAACTCGAACACGTCTTTTCCCGAATCCTCGGTCCACCCCTTTACCTGAACCTTGCCAGCTTTTTGGTCGAGCGCGACGATGATGGTTTCCGACCCGTGCTCGTTCGAGATCTGGCTCACGATGGTTGGATCTTTCACGGCAGCGGTGCTGAGCACGACGCGCTTCACGCCCATGGCAAGTAGTTCATTGGCTATTTCCGAAGTCCTGATGCCACCACCAACCTGGATATCCGCCTTCTTTCCTGCCACAGCTACGATGTTCTTGATCACGGCTTTATTGTTGCCAATACCCAGAGCCGCATCGAGATCTACGACGTGAATCGCTTTTGCACCAAGTGACAACCAGTGCTTCAAAGCATCCACGGGCTTTTCGTAGTATATCGTTTCGGTTCCAATTTCACCTTGATAGAGGCGAACGCATTGGCCTTCACGGATATCGATTGCTGGTATCACCATGAACACGAGAGCTTCACCAGAATATAGAAAACTTAAGATTTCTCGTTGATCGAGAAATTGATGATGTATTCCCCGATGTCGGCAGAGTGCTCCCCTGTTCTCCGGATGGCCTCGTTGATATAGCCAACGCAGATGCCAACAATTGTTTCTTGCTGGATGGCCATGTTCTCGATCTTTTCGCACGTAGCAACCAGATCATTAACGGATTCGATGACTTGATTTGCATCGGACATGTTTCCCGTGAAGAACGTGTCGATGCTCCGCCGGAAGATAGATAGAGCATTTTTACCAGCATCGATCACGGCATCCAGGATTTCCTTATTGATGATGGCGTCCTTCTCGAGGAGAAGCAGGTTATTTTCCGAGATGCGCGCGGCATAGTCACCAAGCCGTTCCATGTTCTTGCTGATGAGGGGATAGTTCATGCCGCGCCGCTCCTGTTCATCGAGCATTTCCGTGAAGGCAATGTTGCGCATGAGAATGTTATACTGGCGCGAAATCAGCCAATGCAACCGGTTGACCTCGATGTCGCGCGCGATGATGTTTTTCGCTGCATCTGCATCGCGCTCGACCAAGGCTCGAAAGGCGTCCTCTTGCTGGTTGATGACGAGCTGGCTCATACGTTCGATCCAGGACTTGAACTTCATTTCGGACGGGTTCAACAAGTCCTTGATCATCATGGAATTACTTGTTTCTTCGATGATTTCAAGACCGATGGCGTCGTGAATGAATTTTCTTGCCGTCGTCTTTGCCAGGCTATCTAGCCGCGTTTCCGATTGGATGGATATTTGATTATATCCCATCACATATGCTCCCACGAGCAATCGAAAGAGAAACCGGTCATGATCGATGCCATCGACATTGATGACTTTTACCCGCTGGGCCTGCTGTGGATCGACGCTTGGAACGATGACGAGCATGTTATCCCGATTAAGGATGCCAACTTTCGATTGTTCCTTGAGCCCTTGCGATTCCACCCACGATTTGGGCAAGCTCACGATAAAGCTGGCTCCCCCGGTTTTTTGGAGTTTCCGAATTTCCACGAGTTGGATCATCCCGATATTGATTTATATATATTGTCTCTTCGCATGTTATAGACATGTACTGAGAAATATATACCTACTGAAAAAAATACCTCGCGATTGCTTCGCAATCGCCTCAAACTACCTATTAATTGTCAAGATGGGCAAAATCCAAGCAAGGCTACACGACTTCAATCATG
>Ga0209039_10001978_pt1 | contig 18118 bp, 18 predicted proteins | sample BogFormECP12_OM1_FD_188238 | JGI IMG/M metagenome (GOLD analysis project Ga0209039, IMG submission 188238) | Bog forest soil microbial communities from Calvert Island, British Columbia, Canada - ECP12_OM1 (SPAdes) (version 2) | ecosystem: Environmental > Aquatic > Freshwater > Wetlands > Bog ...
TGCGGCGCCATTCATCGCGACCTCAAACCGGAAAACGTGATGGTGGGCGAGTTCGGCGAGGTCTACGTGATGGATTGGGGAGTGGCCGGCGTGGCGGGGACGCCCGCGTTTCGAGCTCCCGATGCGCGCCTGGACCAGCGCTCCGACATCTACGCGCTGGGCGCCTTGTTGCAGTTCATGCTCCCGGCGTCCGCGCCGCCTGCGCTGCGCGCCATCGCCGCCAAGGCCATGAAGGCTGACCCTTCCGCCCGATATTCGGATGCCGCGGCGCTGCTGGCCGATATCGATCGCTTCCAGGAAGGGTTGGCGGTGGGGGCCTGGTCGGAACCGTGGTGGCACCGATTGCAGCGTTTCGGGTCGCGCAATGCCGTTCTGCTCTGGCTGCTGGCCGCTTATGCTGGCGTGAAGTTCCTGTTATTTTTTCTGCGAAAGTTTTAAAGGAATCGCCGGCCACGCGGAATTCCATAGTGAAAGGAGTAACCTACGAACAAAATCCTGGTCGGAATCCTGTTTGGACTCGTCCTGGGGGCGCTTGACGGCGCAACCGCGTGGTTCTATCCGGAGGCACGCACCTTATTGGCCGGCATCATGGTGGGGTCATCGATCAAGGGGATGGTGGTGGGGCTGCTCAGCGGCTGGTTCGCGCGCCGGGTGCAATCGATGAAATGGGGAATCGTGGTGGGCGCGACTTTCGGGCTGTTGTTCGCCTTTCTGGTAGCAGCTACGGATACCGTGAATGGCAGACATCCATACCTGGAGATCATGATGCCCGGCTTCGTGGTCGGCGCCATCATCGGCTTCTTGACGCAGAAGTTGGGGGCGCCTGGCGGCACCCTGAAGGGGGAAAGATGAAGCGCCGGTTGGCCCCTGGGATGGCGATGCTGATCGCCTTCAGCGCTGCGGCCCAATCGGACCCATGGGCTGCGCTGCGCGTCTTCGAAGGAAGGTGGGAAGGCCCAACCACGGGCAAGCCGGGGAAAGGATCCACTTCCCGTGAGTACCGGTTTGAGCTGGATGGGCGGTTTCTATGGCAGCGCGACAGGTCCGTGTACCAGCCCGAAGATCCGGCGGCAAAGCTCGTGGTCCACGAGGATTTTGGCGTCTTTAGCTACGATACCAACCTGAAGAAGCTAGTGTGGAGACAATTTCACAGTGAGGGCTTGGTCAACGAATACACCTTGGAGTCGGCGGGCGCGGATGGCAAGTCGCTCGAGTTCATCACGACCAAGATCGAGAACCTTCCGCCGGGATTTCGGGCAAAAAAGGTCTATCGAATTCTTTCCGCGGACGAGATTGAAGAAACGTTCTGGCTGGCGCCTCCCGGCAAGGATTTCGAAGTGTATACGGTTGCGCATCTCAAGCGGGTAAAGTGATGGTGCATGGCGGCGGGCGGGCTTGGCGGAGGCAAGCCACGGAATTGTGCCACCATAAAGGCAAATGGAATTGGAAAAGACATTGCTGCGGAAGGTGGGCGAAGCGGTGGAGCGCTTCAAAATGATCCGCGACGGCGACCGCGTGGCGGTGGCGCTTTCCGGAGGGAAGGATTCGGCGACGCTGCTGGGAGCGCTGCTGCTGTTGCAGAAACGGGCGCCAATCGATTTTTCGGTGTGCGCGTTCACGGTGGAGCAGGGGAAATTCTTGCGGCCGATCGAGCCGCTGGGCGAATACCTGAAAGAACGCGGGGTGGATTGGACGTACTTCCGCGATGCGCCCTCGATGCGGCTGCTGGAGGAAGAGCCGGAGCATGGGTGCGATTTGTGCAGCCGGTACCGGCGGCGGGCGGTGTACGAAATCGCCAAGGGGTTGGGCGCGAACGTGATCGCCTTCGGGCACACGGCAGACGATTTCTGCGAAGCGCTGCTGCGCAATACCATGTTCACGGGGCGGCTGAGCGCGCTGCCGGCGGTGACCAACTCGCGGAACCGGGATTACCGGCTGATCCGGCCGCTGGTGTTCGTGACGGAGGACATCACGCGGGCGTATGCCGCGCAGATGGGCGTGCCGCTGGTGCCGTGCGGCTGCTCGCAGAAGACCGGGACGGTGCGGCGGGCGCTGCGCGGCATGTTCGCGGAGCTGGAGCGGGAGCATCCGCATTTGAAGGAAAACATTCTGGCGGCGATGGGGAACGTGGACACGGGGCGATTGCTGGATCCGCGTCTGCTGCACCTGGAGAAACCGGAGCTGCTGCCGATTGTGACGGATCCGTAATTTTGGCCCGGTACTGTGACCGATAGAATTCGTTCCGTCGTCCGGCGACCGCTCTCTTACGTTCGCGGCTCCGATCCGAGCCGTGCCCAGAGGGCACCCCGTCAGCAGGCGGTGTTCCATAAGGACCAAATCTCACGGTCAGATGCCTGGGGCAGGTCGATTACGGAACCGAATGAGGCGTGTCACGGCCCTCACGGGGCATACTGAGATCGGTTTCGTCTTCGGCGTGGTGACGAACGTCGATGCCTTTCACCAGGAAGACCACGTCTTCGGCGATGTTAGTGGCGTGGTCGCCGATGCGCTCCAGGTTGCGGGCCACGAAGATCAGGTCGACGGCGGCGGGGACGACGCCGGGATCGCGCTGCATGGTGGCCAGCAGCTCGTTATAAACGGCGTCGCGCAAGTTGTCTACTTCATCGTCGGCAAGGAGCACGCTGCGAGCCAGGTCGGTATCGCCGTTGACAAAGGCGTCCAGGCACTTGAGAAGCATGGATTGCACCAGCGAGGCCATCTTGGGGATGTCCGTCATGGGCTTGACGAGGGGATGGTGCATGAGCGAAAGGGAACGCTCGGCGATGTGCTGGGCGAGGTCGCCCATACGCTCCAGATCGGTGTTGATTTTGAGCGCGGAGGTGAGGAAGCGGAGATCGCGCGCGACGGGCTGGTTGAGGGCCAGCAGGCGGGTGACCAGGCCGTCGATCTGCATTTCCATGCGGTTGATCTGCGGCTCTTCGCGAATGACGTGTTCGGCCAGTTCCCTGTCCTGGTCCACCAGGGAACGCACACTGCGGTGAATGGCGGCTTCAACCATGCCGCCCATCTCCAGCAACTTCTGATTCAGCTCCTCGAGCTCGATGCTAAAATGGCGCAACTCACTGCCTCCCTTCCCCGGTTGTCTTTTCGCGGACGATCACGGGACCCATTGCGAGTTTAACCGAACCTGCCAGTGATATAGTCTTCGGTCTCTTTCTTGGCGGGATTGCGGAAGATGACGTCAGTGAGATTGTATTCGATCAATCGCCCCATCAGGAAGAAGCCGGTAAAGTCCGCGACGCGCGCGGCCTGCTGCATGTTGTGCGTGACGATCACCAGGGTGCACTGGTCCTTGAGGGTGAACATCAGCTCTTCGATTTTGGCGGTGGCGATGGGGTCGAGGGCGGAGCAGGGCTCGTCGAGGAGAAGGACCTCGGGGTCCACGGCCAGAGCGCGCGCGATGCACAGGCGCTGCTGCTGGCCGCCGGAGAGCGCATAGGCCGACTCGTGGAGCTTGTCCTTGACTTCGTCCCAAAGGGCGGCGCGCCGCAGGCTGTGCTCCACCTTGTCGCGCAAATTGGAATGGGTGGCCATCCCATTGATGCGCAGGCCATAGGCTACGTTGTCGAAGATGGACTTGGGGAACGGATTGGGACGCTGGAAGACCATGCCGACGCGGCGGCGGAGGCTGGTGATATCGACCGTCGAGACGTCCTGATCATCCAGCAGGATTTGCCCTTCCATGCGGGAATTGCGGATGGTGTCGTTGATGCGGTTGAGGTTCCGCAGGAAAGTGGATTTGCCGCAGCCGGAAGGGCCGATCAAGGCCGTCACGCGGCTAGTCAACATATCCAGCGAAATATCGTACAAGGCCTGGAACGTGCCGTAAAAGAAATTGACGTTGGTGGCCCGCAGCTTGAGGCCGGGCTCAGGCGTGGCAGGCGGCAATGGAGCCACTTTGGGAGATTGGCTTTTCTTGGGCTCTGAAGCGAATTCGGGTGCGGTGCTCATAGATTTCGGAGTGCTAGCCACGTGGAACAGAAACCCCCTTTGCCAAAACCAGGCGAGCCAGGATATTGGCGGTCAATACCATGCCAATCAAAACGAGGCCGGCGGCCCAGGCCTGGCTATGCCAATCGTCGAACGGCGAGGTGGCGTATTTGTAGATCATAACCGGAAGCGAGGCCGTCGGCTCGGTCAGGCCGCCCCAATATTGGTTAATGGCCGCGGTAAAAAGCAGCGGAGCTGACTCGCCCGAAATGCGCGCTACCCCGAGGATCATCCCGGTCAGGATTCCTTTGCTGCCGGCCGGCACAGCCACGGTGGCGATCATCTTCCATTTACTGGCGCCCAGGGCGAGCGCTGCTTCGCGGAGGGCGAGAGGGACTTCGCGCAGAAACTGTTCGGTTTGCCGGGTGACGATGGGGATGAGCATGACGGCGAGAGCGATGGAGCCAGCCAGGCCCGAATTGCCGTGCATGGGAACGACTACCAGGGTAAAGGCGAGAATACCCACAATGATGGACGGGACGCCATTCAGCAGATCAGCCACGTAGCGGACCAGGGAGCCAAACTTCTTGTCCTCAAACTCGGCCAAATAGACGCCGGCCAGAAAACCAATGGGGATACCGATGAGCGCGGCCAAGCCGACGATTTGCAGCGAACCCACGATGGCGTTGGCCATCCCGCCGCCTTCCTGTCCCGTCGGAACCGGCAATTTGGTGAAGAAATTCCAACTGAGAGACTTCCCCCCCTGGTAGATCAGGCAGCCGAGAATCACAAAAAGCACAGAAACCGTAGCGAACGTCGCGACGCCCGTCAGCGTCAGCATGACGCCGTTGACGATCTTCCGCCACACCAAGCGTTTGCTCATACCCGTTTCGACCCTTTGGACGTGGTGGCCATGATCATGATGCGCGCGGCAGCATTGATGACAATGGTCAGAAAAAAGAGGACCAGTCCCAGTTCGATTAATGCAGCCGGGTAAATGGCGCCGCCGGCTTCGCTGAATTCGTTGGCGATAACGGCGGCTATGGAGTACCCCGGCGCCAGCAGCGAAGCGTGAATACTAGGGTCGTTGCCGATCACCATGGTGACGGCCATGGTTTCACCCAAAGCGCGCGCTAAACCCAGAAACACGGAACCGAAAATGCCTAGCTTGGCCCAGGGCATCACAACCTGCCAGGTGGTCTCCCAACGAGTGGCGCCGAGAGCCAGAGCCGCTTCCCTCTGCTCGCGGGGCACCGCCAGGAGCGATTCGCGCGAAACCGAGATCACGAACGGTATTGTCATGATCGCCAGCACCATACCGGCCGTCAAATAACCTACGCCGTAGGCGGGGCCGCGAAACAGGGCGCCGATATATGGCAACAAACCAAGAGTGTGTTTGAGGAACGGCTCCACTGTGGTTCGCATCAGAGGCACCACTGTGAAGATCGCCAGCAAACCATAAATCACGCTGGGGATCGCCGCCAGCAGCTCGATGACGAAAGTCAGTGCGTTGGAGATTCCGGCCGGGGCCAACTCCGAGAGAAACATGGCGGCGCCGACGCCCAAAGGCACGGAGATGAGCAGCGCCAGGAAGGAGGTCACTACCGTTCCGTAAATGAAGGGCAGCGCGCCAAACTTGTCGGTTACCGGATTCCACTCGCTGGAGGTGAGAAAACCGAAACCCAGCGCGGAGCGGGCTGCCGCGGAACCGATCCACAGTTCATACACCAGCAGGCCAGTGATTGCGAGAAGACTGGCGGCGAAAACGAGGACCGTCCAACGGGCGACAATGTCGCCGATTTGGGTTGTTTTCTTTTTCACCGGCGCTTGCGCAATCACTGCCTGGCTGGCCATAAGGTCACTTCGAACGGCGGGATCTACTTTTTCTTCGCTGGCGCCGCCGCGGGTGCTTCCAGGCTCTTGAGCTGCGCTTTCTCCTTGACGACGACCGTGGCCGGCAGGGGCGCGTAGGTGAGGGACGGCGCAGACTTCTGGCCCTCGGTCAACATCCAGTCCAGGAAGGCATGAATCGCTTTGGACTTGGCGGCGTCCGGAATGTTGGACGGGATCAGGAGCCAAGTAAACGTCGAGATAGGATAGGATTTCTTGCCGGGAGCGTTGACGATGGAGACGCGAAAATCCGCCGGCATAGTCTTGGCTGCTCCCGCCGCCGCTTCGGTCACCGAGGCGATATCGGCCTTGATGAAATCGCCGGCAGCGTTCTTGACCGAGCCGTAGCCCATCTTCTGCTCCACCGCATAGATGAGCTCGGTGTAGCCGATCGAATAGGGAGTGTTCTTCACAAGTCCTGCCACACCCGAGTTCTGAGCACCGCCCAAGCCCACCGGCCAGCTCACGGCTTTGCCGGTTCCGACCTTGGTCTTCCAGTCGGCGCTGACATTGGACAGAAAGTCGGTCCAGACGAACGTCGTGCCGCTGCCATCCGTGCGATGTACGACCGTAATATCTTCATTGGGCAGCTTCACGCCGGGGTTGTCGGCGACGATGAGTTTGTCGTTCCATTTGGTGATCTTACCCAGGAAAATGCCGGCCAGGGTTGGCCCGCTGAACCGCAGATCCTGAGTCACGCCGGAAACATTGTAGATCGGTATAACGGCTCCCATCACGGTGGGGAAATGAAGGATTTTGCCGTTCCTCGTCGCGGCGGCCAGTTCCGCATCGGACATGGGCGCGTCGGATGCCCCAAAATCCACGGTGCCGTCCGTAACCCCTTTCACGCCGCCTCCCGAGCCGTTCGCAACGTAGTTGATCTGGACATCCGGATGGGCCGTGTGGTAATCGGCGAACCACTTTTCGTAGATCGGATCCGGGAAACTCGCGCCGCACGCGTTGATCTTGGTCTGCGCCATCGCGACGGTGGCGCCCCCCATCAGCAGGCCAGCCAAGGCCAGAGATATTCTCTTCATTTTCGTCTTCCCCATAATTTTCTCACCCGTAAGTTACAGTTCAGTTAAATCATGTTACGGTTCCGTGAATTGTTAAACGGAAGCGTGGGTTACTTCATGCTTGGCACGCCACCCGGAAGCGAATAGCGCAGGTTCAGGTAGATGGTATTGTCGTGGGTCTCCTTGCCACCGGCGACACCCGCGGCCCAATACCAGGGGGCGCGCAACAGGTACTCATATTGGGCCATGAAGTTGAGAGCGCCGTATTTGGCGTCTTTCCAGATGGTCTGATTGAGACCGAAAGTGATTTCCTGGATGTCCTTGTTCTGGCTGTTGGCGGCGCCGTGATAACCGTAGCCGACCAGGCTGGTGCCGTTGGCGTCGAGGGCCACATCGCGGCCGATATAGATACCGCCGTAGTAGGCGTAAAGCAGCGTGTTCTTGTTAACCACGGCTTCAAAGCCATCAACGGTGCCGCCGGAGTGAAGCGGGCTGACGCTGCCATCGGAGCGCACCACCAGGTCCGGCGCCTGGCCAAACAGGTACCGGCCACCGCCATCGCTCCAGTAGTTGTTGGTGATGAGGCGGAAGTTAGGCGCGATTTCGAAATTGCCATTGAACGAGCCGCCGGCGCCGACTTTGGTAGAGTACTGGCCGGAGGCCGGTTGGCCGGTGGTGGTGTTCCAAAGCTTGAAGGTCCGCTCGATGCCCGCGATCTCGAAGTGTACGTGCGAGCTGGGGTCAAAGGCCAGCTTGCTGATGATGTCGGGGTGCAGATTGGGAGTGGTTTGGACGTTGCCGGCGTTATCCAACTGCGTGCCCGCGAGCCCGCCCAGTGCGGACGGAAGCGTGATGCCGGAGCCGCCGGCGGAGCCGCCGATATACGCATCCGGGTTCTCCAGCGAGAGGCCCCAGGTCACATGATCGCTGGGATGAAAGAGGACGCGAACGCCCGGCTGGCGCGTCCAGGTGAGTCCCGCCATGTAGTTCACGTCTATGACCTGGCTATAGAAGAGGTCGCCCGGCAGCGCGGAGATGCCTTTGCGGTTGGGGGTCAACATGCTCCAGCTTTGGCCGGCCAGCATTTCCCACTCGCCCTTGCGGAGATCCACCCAGAAGAGGCGGAGGCGCGGCACAAAGCCGCCGTTGCTGACGCTGAGGTTGGTAGCGCCGCTTTGGCCCAGGAAGTCAAATTCGTTGTAGGCCAGGAAGTGAGTGCCATTCCAATTGCCATCGACGCGGAAGCCGATGCGCGAGTTCTGCGGGCTGAAACGCATTTCGGAGAGCTTAGAGGTGGCGGCGTTATTGTAAGGAACGCTGCCGAAGCTGCTGCCGATGCTTCCGCCGGCGTTCTTATCTTTCCAATACGCCGTGGCATCCATGAAGCCCACCGGCATGATGGTGGTGTTGCCAATCTGGAGTTGCAGAGGCGCGGTGACTTCCGCAGTGGCGCCTTGCGGAGGGGGCGGCGGGAAGAGGCGGGGAGGGGTGACAACGGCCGGAGCCGGCGGCAACATGGGAGTGGTGGAAGCGATCTCTCCCAAGCCGGCGGAGCGCGACGGCGCCGCGGCTGGGGCAGTGGCTGGGGCCGTGTTGATAGCCACCTGATCGAGCAGCTTCATTTCGGACTGCAAGGCGGTTTGCAACTGCTCGATCTGTTTCTGCTGGGCCGCAAGCTGGGCCTTCAGGGCTGCAATCTGCGCGGCGGTATCGGCAGCCTTCTTGGCGTCGTCCGCCGGATCGGCCGCGAAGCCGGTGCCGAGGAACGCCACCGCCATCAGGGATAATGCGAATGCTGCTGTGCGTGATTTCGTCATTGTTCCTTCCTGAGAAATAGAAGTAAATGGAAGCGCCGCGGCACAAGGGTAGATTTGGGCGCCGCGGACTTGAATTGAGGAGCCAAGGCACGAGGTTACCGAAGCGATGTTACGGTAGGATGACTAAGAGATTAATACTCATTTACCGGAATCGCATTGCGGCAGGGTAATGGTAAAGCAGGTACCACTTCCCAAGCGGCTCTCGACGGCGATCGAGCCGTTCATTTGCTCGATGGCATGCTTCACGATGGAAAGGCCCAGGCCGGTGCCGCCCACCTGGCGGGAGCGAGCCTTGTCCACGCGGTAGAAGCGCTCGAAGACGCGCGACAGATCCTCGGGTGGAATGCCCACGCCGGTATCGGAGACGGAGATTTCAATGCGGCCTTCGGCCACCGGGCGCACTTCCACCCGCACCTCGCCGTTCTCGCGGTTGAATTTGACGGCGTTGTCCAGAAGGTTGAGCAAGGCTTGCTCGAAGCGAATTCCGTAGCCGAGGATATAGACATCGGGGATGGGCCCGGCGCTCAGAGCGAGCGCGTGCAAGCGCGCCGCCGGCTCGACCGCATGCATGACGCTGAAGACGACGTCACTCACCGGAATGGGTCCGGGCTCGGGCTCCGGCCGGCCCGCTTCGAGTTCCGACAAAGTCAGCAAATCGGCCGCGATGTTATTCAGCCGCACACCGTTGGCCTGGATGATTTCGACAAACTTGCGGCGGTTCTGATGGTCCTCGAGGCCGCCATCGAGCAGGGTCTCGGCGTAGCCGCGAATGGTAGCGAGGGGCGTGCGGAATTCGTGAGAGACATTGGCGATAAAGTCGCGCTTGACGCGTTCCAGCCGCTCCTGCGGCGTTACGTCATATAGGATGGCGATGGCGCCGCGCGAAGTGCTGTTGGAGAGCGGCGCCGCGCAGACCTCAAAGGTGCGGGCTTCGGCGGGCGACAATTGTAGCCGCTGGCGGACCGTCTCGCCGGAATCCACCACCTGTTTCAGCACGCGAAAGAGTCCGGGGTCGCGCACAATGCGGATCAGGGGAACGCCTTCGGCGGTGTGGTGGGCGCCGACCGCCTGCTGGAAGGAATGATTACAGAACGTAACGTTCAACTGCGCGTCGACTGCCAGCACTGCTTCGGTCATGCTGGCGAGGACCGCTTCGCGGCGAGTCAACTCCACGCTGAGGCGGTTGACCAGTTCCGCAATCCGCGGAGCCATGCGCGACAGCGAGCGGGCGAGCGAGCCCAACTCATCATCGCCAGTTGCCAGCGTTTGGCTGGCGGCGCCGCGATCCAGTATGCCGTCCACGAAGATGGCAAGCCCATTGACGCGGCGGGCCCAGGCGCGCGCAACCAGCCACGCCAGCAACAGACCCGCCAGCGCCACGACGACCGAGAGCATGCGGATTTGGGCGCTGGGAACCCAGACGAAGATAATCAGCAGCAGAGGCGCCGCCGCGGCCCCGGCGATCACGAGGGCCTTACGCGAGATCGAATCCCTCATCGCAATAATGCCCCAATGGTATCACGGCAGTCCGATCCGGCCGGAGGAGCGTGGCTACTTTGCCAGTCCAGCCTCGGCCTCGGCAACGGAGGGATAGATACTCAATAACCCGTCCACTCCGGACACCTTGAAAAGAGTCTTGAGCCGGTCCGACACGCCCACCAGGGCGTAGTGGCGTCGGTCTTTCTGACACGATACGTGCAGCCCCAGGATGGACCCGAGGGAGGCGGAATCCATGTAGGGCACGTCCGTGAGGTCGAGAATGAGGACGCGGGGCGGGTCTTTGCGAATCTCCGCCTGGAAATCGAAGACGGCGGCGAGGGTAAACGGTCCCGCCAGCTTCAGAATCCGCACATCTTCCCGGCTAGCGGGCAACCACTGCAACGTGAAATTACTCATCGAGGCAAGTTTACTACGGCACCGGAGATCGGGCAAGGTAAGTTGACTAATAGGGTGAGTAAGTCAGTTACGAATCGATTACAGGCGCGGTTGTGTCGTTTACGGCACACAAGACTCGCCGCGACGGGTCCCTGTATGGCCAATGGCGCCACACGAAATGCAGCAGGATCGCCCAGGCAGCCAAACCGACGAGCCATGCTTGGAGGGGAAAAGTGGTCCAGTGAAAGGAAGCGAGGTGCGCGCCTGGAACGCGGAATGCCAAGTATACCAAACCGATAAAGAGTCCTGAGACGCAGCCCCAGCGCAGCGCCGCCGGCACATCCACGAGGCACAGCAACGGCGCCACGAAGATGACGTACTGGACTCCGAATCCGGGAGTTAACAAGAGGAATAAGGCCGCTCCCAGCGCCGCCTGTTCGGCCATGGGCCGGCCGCCACGGAACTTCGACAGCAGGGCCACGGCCGTGACAGCCGCCATTACGACGTAGCGGCCGCCAGCCAGGTAGGCGTCCTTCATGCTGGCGGCGAACCTGCCGAGAACGGGGATGTGCCCCCAGTGATTCAGTATCACGAGGAGCCCCCAGTTGTCCGCGTTGGAGTTGTAGGCCACCATGTTGCGATACATTGCGGAGCCGGCCGCGAGCGCCGGGACCACGAACGGCGCCGCGCCGATGGCCAGTCCAGCAGTCAGGCGCAGAAGCGCTTTCCTGTCCGGCGAACCGATGAGCACCAACGGCAACAGCACCAGAGGAATGAGCTTGACGTTAAGGGCCGCGGCCAGGAAAAGGCCTGCGAGAAAGTAAAATTGCCGGTCGAAGGCAATGACGGCCACCAGTACGAGCGCAGCGTAGAGGCAATCGGTGTTGCCGTGAAACCCGGAGACGAGGATGGCCGCCGGGAGCCAGGCGTAGGCGGCGGAGGCTTTGGGACCGGCGAACCGCCAGAGCACCCACAGGGTTAGCGCTTCGCCCGCCAAACCGGGCAATTTGAAGAGGTGCGCGAACCTCCACAGGTTTTCTCCGGACCACCACCACGCCTGCATCCCATAGAGTCCCATGAGCGGCGGATGGTTGAATGACTGGATGTTCCTATAGGTCGCAGCCAGACCGTCCGCAGCGATGCTCTCCGCGTGAACGTACCAGTAAGTCACATCGTTGCTCCCCACGGAGATCCACCACAGACACAGGCGCGCGGCGGCGCCTGCCAGGACGACGGCGAGCCAGAAACGGCGGGACACCTTGGAATCCATGCGGAGCGCCTCCCGCCAAAGTAGATTACGGGCGCGATAAATGCAACTGGCCCGAAGCCTCAATGAGTCTCCGATCGCGTGATGTTATGCCTCTATGGGAAACCACTCCCTCACGGTCGTGGCTCTGATCAGTTCTTATTCCGACTGCACGACGTGTTCTCTCTCTTCGAGCGGCCCCAGGTGCGGGTTTTTCCGCAATACTCGCACGCACGTGTTCCATCGCAGCAGCGAGTCGTCATTGCCGGGCGGGCGCAGCGACTCGGCTTTCTCATACCACTCCATGGCGTGCCGGAAGAGCGAATGCACCGCGTCACCCGACCGGTAATCGGCCTGCCGCAGCAGCGCCATGGCGCGCCGCTCTTCCACGATGCCCGAATAGTAGGCGCGCTCGTATTCCCCTTTCAGACCCGCCGCGACGCCGATCGCGTCCTTGGCGCTGATGCCGCGGTCGAACTGGTCAGTGAGCGCCAAAATCAGCAAGACCATGGCCGCCTGGTGATCGGGCTCGATGGCCAGCACGTCGCGGCAGATGCTCTCCGCCTGCCACGGCTCGTTCAGCAGGCGGTAGCGCTCCGCCTTGGCAATCGCTCCCGGAACCGCGTCCTTCGATAGTGGCTTCAGCGTGAACATCATCCACCTCCCGAGTGCCTATCGGGACAGACTACGCCCCTCGAAGCCCGAATGCAAGCCCGGCTCCAGAGGGGTCCAGCCGCGCCCACGTGCCGCCCGCCATTCGCCGGTAATTCCCGTCCGTTCGCCGATATCTGTGAACCCGGCTGGCCGTTCGGATCGTACGTTCGGGATATGGAGCTATTCACCCATCGCGGAAATCCGGCGGCTCATCCCGCCAATCGCCGTTTCGTCGGCAATCGGGACGATGGGGGCAGCGAGGCTGCTAAAGTCAAGACGTTATAATACGATCTCGGCATCATACGACGTGACCCATGCGCTACTTGCCTTTGATTCTCAAGAATTCCTGGCGGAACCGGCGCAGAACCATCCTCACCATCGCCAGCATCGGCATTTCCATGTGTTTGCTGGGCGTCATGGTGGCCATGTTCCACGCGTTCTACCTCAGCGACCCCACGCCGCAACAGGCCCTGCGCCTGGTGGCCCGCAACCGCATCTCTTACACCGTGACGATGCCGCTTTCCTACGAGGCGGAGATGCAACGCGTGCCGGGCGTGCGCGAGGTGATGGTTTCGCAATGGTTCGGCGGCATCTATAAGGATGCGCGCGATCCCAAGAACCAGTTCGCGCGCTACGCCGTGGAGCCCGACAAGCTGTTCACCATCTTCGGCGAGTTCCACATTGCGGCGGATGAAGAGAAAGCCTTCGAGCACGACCGCGCCGGATGCGTAATTGGCCGCGACCTGGCCAACATGTTCAACTTCAAGGTGGGCGACCGCATCAACATGACCGGCGATATTTTTCCCGGGGAGTACGAGTTCACGGTGCGCGGCATCTTCGACAGCCCGCGCGCGAGCGACGAAATGTATTTCGACAAGGAGTACCTGGAACAGTCCATGCCGGAGCGCCGGCGCGGCAACGTGATCATGTACGACATCCTGATCGACAACCCGGCCAACTCGGCGCGCGTGGCGGCCGCCATCGACGACCATTTTCACAACTCCACCGCGCAGACCAAGACGGAATCGGAGCAGGCATTCATCGTGGGCTTCCTGGCGCAACTGGGCGACGTCAAGATGTTCCTGCTGGCCATTTCGGGGGCCGTGATGTTCACGATCCTGCTGGTGTCGGCCAATACCATGGCGATGTCGGTGCGTGAGCGCATCCGCGAAGTTGGCGTCCTCAAGACGCTGGGCTTCACGCCCGGCAGCATACTGGGCATGATCCTGGGTGAGGCCTGCGCGATTTCGGTGGTGGGCGGCTCGATCGGCTATCTGATCTCGATGGTGCTGATGCGCGGCGTGGTCAAGAGCCCCTTCGGCGGATTTCTGCCGTCGTTGAAAGTTTTCGATCCGGAGGTGGCGCTGATTTGCGTGGTGGCGGCCGGGCTGATCGGCGTGTTGAGCTCGCTGGTGCCCGCTATGGGCGCATCGCGCACCACCATCGTGGACGCGCTTCGCAGCACGGATTAATCGTCATGGCTATTCCTATCGCATACAACCTGAGGAACCTGGTGGTCCGCAAGACCACTACGATCATGACGGCGCTCGGCATCGGCCTGACGGTAGCCGTGCTGCTGGCGATTCTGGCGCTAATACACGGCCTCAGCACCACGCTCTCGGTTTCCGGCGATCCGCTCCACGTGCTGGTGCTGCGCAAGGGCGCGGAATCGGAACTGGTCAGCCTGTTCACCCGTTCGCAGTTTCAGGACCTGAAGTTCAAGGCCGGCATCGCCAAAGGGAGCGACGGGCAGCCTCTGGCTTCCATGGAAGTGGTGACCATTATGATCCTGCCGAGCTACGCGAACCCGGACGGCGCCAACCTCACGGTGCGCGGCCTGCCGCCGGCAGGCATCGAAATGCGGCGAAACGTGCACCTGGCGAGCGGCCGCTGGTTCCAACCGGGCCAGCGCGAGGTGGTGGTGGGCAAGAGCGTGGCGCAACGATTTCCGGGAGGGCAGATCGGCCAGAAAGTCAAATTCGGCCGCGGTTATTGGGAGATCGTGGGCATCATGGACGCCGATCGAGGCACGCAGAACAGCGAAGTGTGGGGCGATCTGAATCAGGTGAGTTCCGATCTGCAGCGCGTTGAGACCGTCAGCTCGTGCCTGGTGAAAGCCACCGATGCGGTCACCGCGCGAGCCCTCATTAACGATCTCAACGACGACCAGCGGCTGGCGGTCCATGCGCAGTCGGAAGACGATTACTTCGCGGCGCAGACCGCCCAGGCCGTGCCGCTGGAATATACCGGGATTATGGTGGCGCTGATCATGGCGGTGGGCAGCAGCTTCGCCGCCATGAATACGATGTACGCGGCGGTGGCGCGGCGCGCCAGGGAAATCGGCACTCTGCGCGTGTTGGGATTTTCGCGCGGCAGTATTCTGCTCAGCTTTTGGGTGGAGGCCATACTGCTTTCGACCCTCGGCGGGCTGCTGGGGTGCTTGCTGGCGCTGCCGCTCAACGGCGTTACCACGGCCATCGGCAACGGCAATTTCGCGGAGATGGCATTCGGTTTTCAGGTGACGCCCAAGATCATGCTCACGGGCGTGGTTTTCGCGGTGATCCTGGGCAGTATCGGCGGAATGTTCCCGGCGCGCAACGCATCGCGAAAGGAGATCCTGACCGCGCTGCGGGAAGGGTGAGCAAGGGCTTCGCCCTTGAAATCCCTGCGGGATTTGGAAGTCGAGTCAGAAGTCAGAAGTCGGGAGTCAGAAGTTAGGAGTTAGAAGGTCGAAGCCAATGGACGCGGACCTGAAGAATCTGCAAATCGATCGCAGCAGCCGCCGTTCCCGGGGGCCATCCAAATGGGCCACGGCGTGGATCGTCATCGGCGTGTTGCTGCTGGTGGGGCTGGGGGCGTGGGAACTGCTCTCGGCGAAGCTCAATGCCTTGCCGGTGGTGGAAGTGCGCCGCGTCACGGCCGTATCCGCGGCCAGCGCCCCGGAGGGCGTCATCCTCAACGCCACCGGCTACATTGTGGCTGCCCACAAAATCGAGCTGGCGGCCAAGGTGGTCGGCAAGGTGAGCTGGATCGGTGTCGACAAGGGCGATCGCGTCAACGAGGGCCAGGTGCTGGTCCGCCTGGAAGACGACGAGTATCAGGCCTACGTCGCGCAGGCTAAGGGCCAGCTTGCCAGCCTGCAGTCCAAGCTGGACGAAGCCATGCACGGCTCCCGGCCCGAAGAGATCGCACAGGCGCTGGCCAACCTGGATTCCGCCAAGGCCGACCTGGAAAACGCGCGGGTGAACCTCGACCGCGCCCGCAATACGCTGCGGGACCACGTGGGTTCCCAGCAGACCGTCGACGATGCCGTGGGGCGCTACGACTCGGCGGTTCACAAGGTCAACGCGCTTCAGAAGGCCTACGAGCTGGTGAAACTGGGCCCGCGGCAGGAGGAAATCGATTCCCTGCGCGGCCAGGTGGAGCAGGCCAAGGGCGCGCTGGCTTATGCGGAAACCAACCTGGCCAACACGGTGATCCGCGCGCCCGTCACCGGCACCATTCTGGAGCGCGCCGTGGAGAAAGGCGAATTCGTGACCACCAGTTTTGTGGGCGACCGCGGCGCCAAGGGCTACGTGGTTTCCATCGCCGACCTCAACGACCTGGAAGTGGAGCTCGACATCAGCCAGAACGATTTCGCCAAGCTGCATTCCGGCCAGCACGGCACCGTCACCACCGACGCCTTCCCCGACCTTAAGTACGATGGCTACATCAAGGAGATTTCGCCCGAAGCCAACCGGCAGAAGGCCACCGTGCAGATCAAGGTGAAGGTGCTGAAGCCCGACAGCCATCTGCGGCCGGAGATGAACGCCAGCGTGGCGTTCCTGGCTGAAAAGAATTCGAACGCCGATGCCGGCGCCGCCAGACCGGTGGTGATCGTCCCCGCTTCGGCCGTGAAGGAGGGCGCCGTTTTCGTGGTCTTCGAAGGCAAGGCGGTGCGCCGCGCGGTAAAGAGCGGCTCGACCAGCGGCCAGGGAATTCGCATTGAAGAGGGTCTCACTGGTGGAGAAGACCTGATCGTGACGCCGCCGCCTGGCCTGAAGGACGGCGACAAAGTACGCACCAAGGCATGAGGCAAGGGCTGCGCCCTTGAAATCCCTTCGGGATTTGGAAGGTAGAAGTCAGGAGTCAGAAGGCAGAAGACCAACGGCGGCAAAGAATCTATGAGCGAAGCCATCATACAAACGACCAAACTGACCAAAGAGTTCATCCGCGACGAGTTCCACGTAGTCGCGCTCAAGGATGTGGACCTGGAAATTGCCCAGGGGGAGTTCGTGGCGCTGATGGGCCCATCGGGTTCGGGCAAGTCCACGCTGCTGCATCTGATCGCCGCTATGGACCGCCCCACGGGCGGTGAGATCCGCGTCCTGGGCCACGCTCTGCGCGAGCTGAACGACCGCCAGATCGCCCACTGGCGCAACGAAAACGTCGGCTTCATCTTCCAGCAGTTCAACCTGATTCCTGTGCTCAGCGCGCTGGAAAATGTCGAGCTCCCGCTCAAGCTCACGAATCTCCGGAAGTCCGAGCGCATCGAGCACGCCACCACCGCGCTCGAACTGGTAGGCCTGGGCGACCGATTGCATCACCTGCCGCGACAGCTTTCCGGCGGCCAGGAGCAGCGCGTCGCCATGGCGCGCGCGATTGTCACCGACCCGTCGCTGATTCTGGCCGATGAGCCAACCGGCAACCTGGACGCGACCTCGGCGCTCGAAGTACTGACCATTCTGGGGCGGCTGAACAAGGAGTTCGGCAAGACCGTGGTGATGGTGACGCACGACCCCCACGCCGCGCAGTTCGCCAGCAAGATGCATCATTTGGAAAAAGGCGAGCTGACGAATTGAGGCAGAGGCGTGAACTGAAACCTAATTCCCGATCTGGCCCTGGTTAATCGTCCGGTTCATCCAGCACGTGTCTAGTTGGAAGCATGCGCTGGTGCAGGATGCGGACCACTAGAATTCCTCGCCGTTCCGGCTTATAGAAAATGACGTGTTTGCCCTTTTCAATTCGGCGCAACCCCTGGCAGACTTCATCGCACGATCGGCCCATCAACGGGTTGCCTGCCAGAAGCTCACAGCAGCCTTCTAACTGGCCGATATAGCCGCTCGCTTGTGCTGGGCCCCAAGTCTGAAGCGTGTACTCGGTGATGCTCTCAATGTCAGCCTTGGCGCGGCGCGAAAAGTGAAACCGAGCCACAGCCTAACGCTTCGTCTTCGGGAGTTTGAACTTCTCCCGGACGCTGGCGAAGACGTCGCCCTTGGCAATGCCGCTCGCGAAGCCTTCGTCTATCGCGGCGCGCAATGCCGCCAGTTTCGCCGCGTACTGCTGCTCTTCTCGCTCCAACGTTCGCAGTGCGGCGCGCACAACCTCGCTGGCATTCTCGTAGCGGCCAGTCTTCACCTTGGAGAGCACAAAACGGTCCAGTTCGTCGGTTAAATTAACGTTGCGCGTGGGCACGGCGGGCGCTCCTTCCTGGTGTCGCAATCTGCCTCGATTCTAGCATGGCTAGCAAGCTTTGCCAACATCCCGCCTGCGGATCCAACACCCGGAACGCCCGCACCGTGTGCTGCCGCCGTTATCGGCCGCCTTGACTAGGTGCTTTTCCCAGAGCGCGTGCAGTTGTTGGTCGGTCAATCCAAATTCCCTGGCAGCCGCCAGCGCCTTTTGCAATA
>Ga0209039_10001979_pt1 | contig 18116 bp, 14 predicted proteins | sample BogFormECP12_OM1_FD_188238 | JGI IMG/M metagenome (GOLD analysis project Ga0209039, IMG submission 188238) | Bog forest soil microbial communities from Calvert Island, British Columbia, Canada - ECP12_OM1 (SPAdes) (version 2) | ecosystem: Environmental > Aquatic > Freshwater > Wetlands > Bog ...
TTAAGATTCTCTATTATGCGCTCTGGATCGCGCATCCCGTGTTCCAGTCGGGGATCGCTGCGCTCATGGTCTGGCGGGGACTGCATCGAAAATTCAAGTTCTTTTTCGGCTACATTCTTACCCAGATCGTAATGTTCGCCATAAGCATCGGAATCATCTTCCCTGCGTACCGGCGCGGCAGCGCCGCCGCTCTCTATCTCTATTGGTTCTGCACGGCGGTCAGCGTGGCTTTCGGTTTTGGGGTGATTCACGAAGTCTTCGTGGATGTCTTCCGCTCTTTTTACACCCTGCGCGATCTGGGCAGCGTGCTCTTCAAATGGGCTGGTCTGGTGATGCTGCTGGTGGCCGGGGTGGTCGCGGTTTCCGCCAGCTCCACTACGATGGGGCCCTTGATGCAGGCCATTATCACCGCGCAACGGTGCGTGCGTATTATCCAGGTGGGGATGATTTTGTTTCTGCTCTTCTTCGCCAAGTACCTGGGCATCAGCCGCCGCCAGCACAGCTTTGGCATTGCGCTGGGTTTTGGCTCCTTCGCAGTCGTCGAACTGGCGCTGATCGCTTCTTGGGTTGGGAACCACCTCGGGAATCCCTGGATGAGCATCGTCAACATGACCGCGTACAACCTCAGCCTTAGCGTGTGGCTGGGCTATCTCGTCGCCAAAAGTCCGGCACGCGACGCTTCCAATATGCTGTTGCAACCGCAGCGCTGGGAACAGAGCCTTTCCGACATTCATCACCCGCTGCCCGCTGACTCGCTGATCCCAATGTTTGAAGGGATGGTGGACCGGGCCCTTTCCCGCACCCGGCCAGATGCGCCTCGCGCACTGGAACTGGAGAAGACTGGAACGGTTGCCAATGCCAGGAGTGCGGCTGCCGGAGCGGGCGGTTTCAGTCTTGCAGAGGCTCCGGCGAGCCCCAAGAGTTAGCCGCAGCGCACCCAGTTTCCAGCTTGGTCAACGTGGTGTTCGGAAACTGTAAAGATTCTGCACTCACAAACCAGCCTCAAACCGCGCCGAAAATATATCAAGTTCATTACTAGATATATACTCTAACGAATTGAATAATAATGAGTTGTAGGAGCGTGGTATGGTGTACGTCGGCTCTCTGCCGTAAACCCTCAATCAGGATGGTGAAAATTATTGCACACGAAACTTGACGTGTGCCTTATAATGCCTGTCCGCGTCAAGTGCCACTTTTTTGGGGCACCTGGCGCGGTAGGCAAGGAGAAAACCCATGAAACGCGCAATCAGGATCGCGATCCTGACTGTAGGAATAGTGGGCACATTCCTCGCAGCCGCCGTTCCTCAGGTTCCAGCCATGGACGGAGGCCCGATTCTTGTGTGCCCACCCAGACAACCGAACTGCCCCATCAACCTGCCACCGCAGTAGAAACGGAGGCAGCCGGTGACCGCAAGGTCACCAAAGTAACTTGGGGTAACTTGGGCCGACCAATGCGGGCTCGCAATATTTGGGCTGACGGGATTCATACCAACCTGTCGGCCCCTCTTTTTTGGCCGTGAGACTGACTAAGGAGATTGCTTGAGCGCGACCTGCAGGGCGTGCCCCAGTTCGGCCGCTTCGAAGACAGGCGGTTGGCAGGACGATCCGGAACAGAGCACAGCTAAGGATCTCCCTGATCCGAGTTGTGGAAGATTTGGCAGGGTGGCAGCCAACACCGGCGGGAGGTTTGCCGCAACCACCTGATCAGCCTCCAACCGCAGCGTGGTCTTGTTGAAAGCGAAAGGCGCAGTGGCCGCAGCTAAGAGATCATTTGCGGCATTGGCGCCTCCATTGCCTGCAATCACGACAACCTGCACCGGATTCTCCAACCAATGGATCGCCGCGATGCCATAGGTGGCAGCGAAAATTCCATACTGTCCCGCCAACCCGGCAAAAGTCTCCAGCGTCTGCTCCGCCTTGTCTTGGTAGTCGGCGTCGCCCGTGTAGTGATAAAGCCGCATCAGCGCGATCGCTGCCATCGGATTGCCCGCAGGTGTCGGTGAGTCCTGTAAGGGCTTGCGTCGCGTTCCCAGCACGCCCAGGCTCTTGCGCTCGGCGGGCGGTTGGCTATCGAAGAAGCCTCCCGACGTCGCATCGAAGAATCGCGCGATCATCGTGTCAGCGATGTTCCGCGCGAACTTAAAGTAGCTGAGGTCGGTGGTTGCTTCATAAGCATCCAGGCAAGCCAGCGCGGTGAAGGCATAATCATCGAGCAGCCCGGGCACCTCGCGGTGCTCTGCTTTCGGGTCAGAGTAGGAGACGACGTGCAGCAGGAGTGCGGAGCGGGACTGTGTGGAGCGGGCACTCCTGCCCGCTTCTTCTTTCGAACTCGAATCGGCCTTCCACGTCTCGGCCAGCACTCGATCCAGCGACCGCAGAGCAAACCGTCGCGCCCCGTCGAGATGCAGCACCTTCGCCGCCTCCAGATACGCGGAAACGCACAAGCTGTTCCAGCCGACGTACACCGTCTTATCCACGTAAGGCGTAGGCCGCTGCAGCCGCGCTGCCAGCATCTTCTTCTTCGCCGCTGCCAGCAACTCTCTCACCCGCTCCGGCCCGAGGCTCATTCGCTGCGCAATTTCCTCCACCGGCGCCCGCACGTAGAGCACATTCTTCGCGGGATTGTGATGCATTTCTCCGATCTCGTTGATGTCATAATGCAGCGCCGCAACCTGCGCTTCTTCCTCAGTCAAGACGGCGCGCGCTTCGTCGAGCGTCCAGGTGAAATAGTCGCCGTCGTCTTCCATGGAATAGTCGGCGTCCTGTGAGGCGTAGAACCCGCCGCGCTCGCGGTCGCTCAGCCACTGATCCATCCAGCGAATGATGTCGCGCGCCACGTCTGCGAAAAACTCCAGGCCCGTCGCCTGATACGCATGCACGTAGTTCTTCAGCAGCTCGGAGTTGTCGTAGCACATCTTTTCGAAGTGCGGCACCACCCACCGCTCATCCACCGAATAGCGATGGAACCCGCCCGCCAGTTGGTCATACACTCCGCCGTTGGCCATGTGCTCGAGCGTGGTGACGATCAGGTTACGAAGCTCCGCCGCGTTTGTGTAGGGGCGGACGCCCTCGTCCGCCCCGCGCGGCGAAGCCGCGCGCGCGTAATGCTCAATCAGCAAATCCAGCGCTGACGGATGCGGAAACTTCGGCGCCCGTCCAAACCCTCCATGCTCGGAATCGAACATCTTGACCGCCGATTCCTGAATCGCCGCAATCACCCGTGCAGAAATCTTTCCGCCTCGCCCGTCAAACGATTCAGCCTGCGCAATCGCGCTCTCGACCATCTTCGCCTGTTCGACCACATCGCTGTTCTTCTCCCGGTAGGCGTTGGCAATGCTCAACAACACGCGCCGGAAGCTCGGACGCCCATAGCCATCGTTCGGCGGAAAATACGTCCCGCCGTAAAACGGTTTGCCGTCGGGAGTGAGGAACGCCGTCAGCGGCCATCCGCCCTGCCCGCTGACCGCCTGCACCGCCGCCTGATACCGGCTGTCAATGTCCGGACGCTCATCGCGATCCACCTTCACCGCGATGAAATGCTCATTCACAATCGCCGCAATCTCCGGATCGTCATACGACTCACGATCCATCACGTGGCACCAGTGGCACCACACCGCGCCAATGTCGAGCAGCATCGGCTTGTTTTCCCGCTGCGCCGCGGCAAACGCCTCCTCGCCCCATTCCTGCCACCGAATCGGCTGATGCATGGCCGACCGCAAGTAGGCGGAAGAAGCGCGGGAGAGGGAATTGGAGCCGTCCTCGTGCACAGCCTAAAGTGTACCGTGTCTTGACGGTCCTTCGCGGCGGACACAAAACTGGCGCTCTAAATAACGAGACCTCCGAAGTTTCGGGTCATTGACCGCTAGGCGATCCTTGCGCACGGTTTGTGGCGCGGGTAGTATGAACGTCGCCGGGTGCTCCATCCTATCGCGTTCTTGGCGATAGGGTGGGGACTTTCCCACTAGCTCCCGGCAAGCGCGTCCAGCCGCGCCAGCGTATCAGGGTACTTGCGCACGAGAAGAACGAGAGCCGCCGCCTGAGGATTCGGTTTTGCGCGGCCCTGTTCCCACTTTTCCAGGGTTCTTTCATTGATGCGCAGCCTGCGGGCGAACACCGCTCTGGAGCAGCGCAGTTTCTTTCGCGTATCCCGCAGCAGTTTGGAATCCACCTTGGGGAGTGGCGTAACGTCCAGCTTGTAGGTGCGCAACGTGAGCTTGCCTTCGCGGTGGCCCTTCATCGCTGCTACCCCATCCATCGGTTCGCCAAAGATATCTCTTTTCGCCATCACCGTATCCTCCGTTGCTCAGCGTGACTTTATTCTCCTGTGAGGCGTCATCCCGAAGGCCCGCGCCTTCACCAGCGGGCTGAGGGATCTGGCGCGGATCGCCGTTGCTCTCTCAGCGTGCAATGCGCTCCGCGCGAGATCCCTCACTCGGCTGAAATGCGCCGAGTTTCGGGATGACGCCATTCAAGAGATCAGCGAAATCGCTGCCCCTCAAACGATCAACTTTTTCGCAATCGTGCAGTACAGCTCAATCGCATCGGCCAGTTGCCGCTTCTCGATGTACTCGCCGTCAGTATGCGCGACGTGAATCGATCCCGGACCGATCAGCAACGGTTCTCCCCAATTCGTCAGCTTTGGGATGTCGGTGGTAAACGCTGCAATCATCGTCGGTAGTCCGTCAACCGTGCGCAAGCGAAGAAACGGCAGCTCTAGCGGAAACGTCACCTGAACCTGGTCGCCCGCGGCCACCACGATCTGCCTGCGCAATTCCTGCGTCGGCCCGACCAACCGGTAAAGCAAATCGGCGTGCGCATAATCGGGAATCACGTTGGGCGCACGCCCCCCTTCAATCAGCCCGATATTCATTGTGCACGGGCCAACTTCCGGATCGCTAGGCAGCGGCATCGCGCGCAGCCGCCCCAGTGCAGAAATCAACTTGTCAATCGCCGACTCTCCCAGTTCCGGGTACGCCGAGTGCGCCATGCGTCCGGTCGCGGTCACTTCCACGCGCAACGTTCCCTTCGAAGCCAGGGCGATCCGGTTCTCCGTAGGCTCGCCGTTGATCAGAAATCGGCATCCCGAGGGCGCGTGTTCGTTTGCCACTTTTGCACCCAGGCTGTCGCGTTCCTCGCCCACGACAAATAGCAATCCTACGTAAGTCCCTTGCTGCCGCAGCCGTTCTGCGGCCGCGATCTGCGCCGCAATGATCCCTTTGGCGTCACAAGATCCGCGCCCATAGATGCGTCCCGCATCTTCCGACGACTCTATAAACGGAGGAACGGTGTCCATGTGCGTAGAAAACACAACTGCGGGATTTGGATTTTCCGGTGAGGTCGCGTAGACGTTGAACCGGTCGCCCTCGACCGGGATTTTCTTCGTCTGATAGTCGAGGCGGCAAAGTTCCCCGTAGAGGTAATTCCCCACAGCGGCTTCGTTGCCGGTGATGGATTCGATATCCACCAGTTGGCGCGTGAGCGTAACGGCGTCCATGCAGGAGAGCATAGCAGGTAGACCAGACCTCAGATTTCGGACTTCGGCCCTAAGACCTCTAAGACCTAAGACCTAAGACCTAAGACCTAAGACCTAAGACCTAAGACCTAAGACCTAAGACCTAAGACCTAAGACCTCGGCCCTCAGACCGAAGACCCGTTCCTCCCTCTTCTTTCCTGCGCAGCTTTGGTAATCTGGAAAAGTGATTGCATCGGGTTCATCGATTCGTTCGCTTTTTCTGGACGGCCCTGCCGGACGCCTGGAAGCGCTGCTCAACGCCGGCGCTGAGAACGCGACTCACGCCGCGGTGGTTTGCCATCCGCATCCGCTGTTTGGCGGTTCGCTGCACAACAAGGTTGTCTTCCACACCATGAAGGCGCTGAACGGCTTTGGATTTCCTGTGTTGCGCTTCAATTTCCGGGGAACGGGATTGAGCCAGGGTGAACACGATCACGGCACCGGCGAAGTGGAAGACGTGCGGACTGCGCTCGACTGGCTCGATGCTGAGTTTCACCTGCCGCTGGTGTTTGCGGGGTTTTCCTTCGGTGCGGCCGTCGGCCTGCGTGTGGCGTGCCCGGACGCGCGCGTTCGCGCGGTCATTGGTTTGGGAATGCCGCTCGCTCCCGAGTTGGCCGACACAGGAGAAGAAGCGAGCGTCTACAAATTTGATTTTCTCACCGGCTGCGCGAAGCCCAAGCTCTTCGTGAGCGGAGCGCGAGATCAGTTCGGTCCGCGGGCGAAGCTGGAGGCTCTCGTTGCGTCAGTGCCCGAGCCGAAGCGACTGGTCGTGATCGAAGGCGCCGATCATTTCTTTGCCGGGCGCCTGCGCGAGTTGAGGAACGCGATCGAATCGTGGGTGAAAGAAGCCGTCAGCCCTCAGCCGTCAGCTTTCAGCTAAACCTCCTGATGGATCGAATGTGCTCGAATGCGCGATCCAATGCGGCTTTTGCTGACGGCTGATAGCTGACAGCTGAAAGCTCTCTTTATAATCTTGTCCATGTCTGACTCCGGTCGTGAAGAGCGCTTCCGCTACATGCGCGAAACCGCGCGCTCCATTTTCCAGCAGGCGCTGGCGGAGGCCTCGATCAGCAAGGCTTTCGCGCGGCACGTGGATTGCGACCGCGGAGTGTTGCGCGTCCGCGAGGACCTCTTCGATCTGCATTCGTACTCAAGCGTGCTCGTGGTGTCGCTGGGCAAAGCGGGACACACCATGGTGGAGGCGCTGGCTGAGCGAGTGGGCGCGTCGCTCCAAGGGATCGTAGCCAGTTCGGTTCAGCCGTCGGCGCAGGTCCATGGGTTCCGGTATTTTCGCGGAGGCCATCCCACGCCTAACACGGAATCGATTCGCGCGGCCAGCGCCATGCTGAAGGCGCTGGAAGCGCAGCCGGCGTCGGCACTGGTGATCTTCCTGCTCAGCGGCGGAGGCTCTTCCATCGTTGAAAAGCCCATCGATGATGAAATCTCGCTTGACGATCTCGTCGCCACCTACGGCGCACTGGTGCATTCCGGCGCGCCCATCGCGGAGATCAATGCCATACGCAAACACCTCTCCGCTGTGAAAGGAGGACGGCTGGCGCGGGCGGCGTCTCCGGCGCAGCAGGTCTCACTGCTCGTGTCGGACGTGCCCGACAATATGCCGGACGCGCTGGCTTCCGGCCCGACCATGCCCGATTCCACCACAGTCGAGGAGTGTTACCGCATCGTGGAAAAATACGATCTGCTGCAGCAGTTTCCTCAATCAGCGCGTGAATTGTTTGAGCGTCATGCCCTGGAAGAAACTCCGAAGTCGGACGATCCGGCGTTCCATCGCGCGCGCTGGTGGCCCGTGCTGTCGAACCAGACCGCGATTGAAGAAGCCAGCGTGGCCGCGGAGCGGGCGGGTTTCGCCGTCGAGGTGGACAACTCCTGCGACGACTGGGATTACGAGCGGGCAGCCGACTACTTGTTGCAGCGAGTGCGCGAGTTGAGGAAGCGATGTTCGCCGGGGTGTCTGATTTCCGGCGGAGAAGTTACGGTGAAGGTCGTGAATGGCGGAGTGGGCGGTCGCAACCAGCAGTTCGCACTGGCCTGCGCTGGCAAAATCGTGGACGAAGATATTGCTGTGCTCAGCGCCGGGACTGACGGAGTGGACGGGAATAGCCCAGCGGCGGGCGCCGTCGTTGATGGCAGCACGTTGGAGCGCGCGCGAGAGAGAGGCTTCGATGCCGACAGCGTTCTAGGTAAGTTTGACGCGTATCCCTTCTTTCACGCGCTTGGGGACGCCATCGAAACCGGACCGACCGGCAACAATCTGCGCGATCTACGGATATTGCTGGCGTACTGACATCGGATCAGAAGAATCGCGTCACGCCCTCTTCCATCACCACGACGCGGTCTTCGATGCCGGCTGCGCGGGCTTCCTCCTCGAGCAACTGCAGCGGTTCATCCACCGGTTCGTGAGACAGGCGGAAGCTGCCGTAATGCATGGGGACCATCCAGCGGGACTTGAGATCGAGGAAGGCACGTGTGGCGTCAGCGGGGCTGGTGTGCACATTGCGAAACTGCGGCGGATTATAAGCGCCGATCGGTAGCAGGGCGAGTTCAGGGCCGAGACGGCGCCCGATTTCGCTGAAGCCGGGGAAATACGCGGTGTCGCCCGCGTGGTAAACGGAATGTCTGCCCGCCTTCAGCACGAAGCCACCATAGCCACGATGCGAATCTTTGAGGATGCGGGCTCCCCAGTGCCGCGAGGGAACGTGGGTGACCAGCAGGTCGCCGTGGCGCGACGTCTTCCACCAGTCGAGTTCAATGATCTCGGAAAAGCCGAGATCAGAAACCAGATCGGAAACGTGCGTCGGGATAATGATGGCGGGCGCAACCCCGCGCGTGCGCAGGTTGTTCTGCACGATCGCCCGCAGAGACGGGCGGTGCAGGTGGTCGAAATGGGCGTGCGAAACCAGAACCACGTCTATGGCTGGCAGGTCCGCAATCCGTATTCCCGGACGTCGGAGCCGCTTCAATACGAACAGCCAGCGCGCAAAATTGGGATCAATAACAACATTCTGACCGCCCATCTGCACAAAAAAGCTGGCGTGTCCGATGAAGGTGACGCCCAGTTCTCCGTTGGTGACAAGGTGGGGTTTGTAAGTCTGGCCGCAGCGCGGAGTTACCGCAGAGTGCCGCACTAAACGTCCGAACTGGGTGGCGCGCTTGCGCAGCGCCGGATTACGAAGTGTTTGCTTGATCATCCTACTGAAAGCCCAGGATCATCCTGAAGGCGGCCGACTCTCATCATACTAATCTCGATCGGCCTGCCCGAGTAACCGGGGCGATGCCCCCGACTATTTCTTAACAATCATTAATCTTAGATGACTGCAGGGAGTCCGGGGCTGCATTTTCCTCCGCCGACAGTACGGCGGTAACCACCGCGAAACTTATTCCCAGCGAGCCGCTTGCGGCCGCGAAATTTTCATTTCGCGCCGTCGCAGGGGATGAGCGCCCTCTTCGTGATGCAAGTGAAGGAAATGGTCCATGGTGCAGTTTGGGAGATTCGTATCAGGGCATGCCTTCAGGCATGCCGCAGCCGCCCGACCGAAATTCCGGCTTCAGCCGCTGCAGGCGTACAGTCAAGCCAACGGCCAAAAGCCGTTGGCATCCCGCGGGTCCTGGGCGGCATCGCTGAAGCGATGCCCTGATACGAACCGCTATTCCTAAACTGCACCACCACCAGGTGGTCCACGGCCCTTGACCTTGATCACAGTGGTCATATCTAATCCGAAAACGTTCCTTTTTCGTTGGTTCTGAGGACGAAGGAGAAGTAACGCATGCGAGTTGCATTTCTGGGGTTGGGAATTATGGGCCAGGCGATGGCGACGAATCTGGTCAATGCAGGCCACGAAGTCACCGTGTGGAACCGCACACCGGGCAAACTGGTGGAGCGCGCGGGAATTGCTCCGACTCCGGCGGCCGCGGCGCAAGGCGCGGAAGTCCTGTGGCTGTGTGTTTCCGACACCGACGCGGTGCAGGAGGTGGTCTTCGGGAAAGATGGCGCGGAATCGTCGCTGGCAGAAGGCATGATCATTGCCGACTCGAGCACGATTTCTCCCGCGGCGACGCTGAAATTCGCGGAGCGCGTGAGGGCGAAGGGCGTGGCCTGGGTGGACGCGCCGATGACCGGATCAAAAATCGGCGCGCGGGATGGCACGCTGGTGTTCATCGTGGGTGGAGACGACGCACCGGTCGAGCGACTCAAGCCGCTGTTCGCCGCCATGGGCAAGAAGATTTTCCGCATGGGCGATACCGGAAAAGGTCAGGCCACAAAACTCGCCATGAACTTGCAGATCGCGCTGATCTTCGAAGGATTCGCTGAGGCGCTGACCCTGGCTACGAAACTCGGCGTGGACACGCAGCAACTATTGGCGCTGATTGAGGCCACGATGGTCCGCTCCGGAGTGGTGGACTACAAGGCGCCGTTCATCCTGCAGCGGGACTTCACCCCCAATTTTCCGCTGCGGCTCATGCACAAGGACATCCGGCTAACACTGGAGGCGGCAAAGGAGGCGCGGGTGAAGTTGCCGGGCCTGGAAACGGTAGAAGAAATCTACCAGATGGCCACCGAAGACGGAAACCGAGATCTCGATTACGCGGCCACGTTGACCTTGCTGGAAAAATGGGCGGGCGTCCAGGTGAAAGGCAAAGCCGCGTAGATAACGCCCTACGCATGGCCCATTTCACTCCGGGCCAAATGAGGGGTGTGCAGCGAAATAATAAAGTGGGGCGTGCTATGAAATTTGTGCTGGTCGTTGTCGGCTTGAGCTGGATGCTTTGCATTTTTGCCGTTGCTCAGGATGTGATCACGATCTCGAGTTGCCCGAATCAACCCGCTCTACCGGTACCGGTTCAGGTTGACTGTTCGCATGTGGCGGACGCAGCGACGAAACAGCTGTGCCGGCCTTTTGCGGAAAACCAGGCCTGCAAGGTCTTCTGGGCATACCGGGATATTACCGGGATCAACCTCGAGGACTCCTGCCATGTTTTCAAGTACACCGTCTACGACAAAGACAAATGGCCTCATCCCGCGGGAGAAGGAGGGCTGGCCCAGCATTGCGGCGCGGATTACATCGCGGATGTCTCCGTGCTCATAAAATCGCAGATCGGACCGTACGATGTGCATGAGATGCTGCACGTCTACCAGGACGAACTCGGGAGCATTCCCAATGCGCACATTCTCTTCGGCCCAGCCATGACGGAGGCACGCCGCCGGATCGGAGATAACAAGGGATATTGGGACGCCATGACGCGGCTGAAGGGCGACGTGAAGCGAACCGAGGCTGAATTCGAGCAGAAGAAAATTCGTCCCGATCAGGAGTGTTACTTGGCCGAGGTTTACACCGAAACTAGTCTCTATTTGAAGGACCCAAAGAACGTTGAGCAGTTTTATCGCAAGCTGGGGCGGAGTTGGGAGAAAGACATAGCCGACCGGGAAAGGCGCTTCAATCGAATGTACAACGAGGTTTCCGGCGGAACGGCGAAACCGTACCTGCTATCCCACTGCCCGGCCTTCTAGGGTGAACGGTGAAGTTCCCGGACGGAAGGCTAACGGGGCGAAGAATGGGCTCCACAGCCGCGAATCAGTCCAGCAGAACCCTGGCAAACACGTCGTGATCCACATTTCCGCCGCTGATGACCAGACCCACACGTTTGCCGTTTAGCGTCAGTCTCTCCTTCAGGGCAGCCGCCAGCCCAGCCGCTCCCGCCCCTTCGGCGACGTTGTGGGTATCAGTGAAATATACCTTCATCGCTTGGCCGATCTCCTCTTCGGAGACCTGGACGATATGGTCTACGTTTTCGAGAACGACCGCCAGCGAGTCTTCATCCGGGACACGGCAGGCCATTCCATCGGCCAGTAAGGTGGTAACCGGGGCGGCGATCTTGCGGCCTGCCTCGAAAGAGAGCGCGTAGGCGGGAGCCCCTTCGGCAACCACGCCTACAATCTTCGTTTTGCGGTTCATGGCATTGCGCACCGCCGCGCAGGAGCAAATGCCTGAGCCTTGCCCGATTGGCACGTAGACGACGTCCAGATCTGCCACGGCGCTGAAGAACTCAAGCCAATACGTGGCTACGCCTTTGACGATGTCGCGGTGATATGACGGGACAAAATGCCAACCGTGTTCCGCAGCTAGCTTTTTCGCGTGCTCTTTCGCGTCCTGATAATCGCTGCCGCACTCGATGAGATCCGCCCCCTGGGCACGCATTGCCGTATTCTTTTCTGCGCTGTTGCCCCGCGGAACTACGATGTGAGCTGATACGCTGAACCTTCGTGCAGCGAGGGCGACCGACTGGCCGTGATTTCCGCGTGTAGCGGTGACCAGCCCTGTGATGCCGCGGCTTTTACGGAAAAGTTCTGCCGCGTACACTACCGCAGTCCGCGCCTTGAAGGTCCCGGCTGGGGTATGGTTCTCGTGCTTGACCCACACTTCGGTTCCCAATCGTTCGCACAACAGGGGCCAGACAATCTGCGGCGTGGGTTGCATAACCGAGTAGACGAGTTCCTGGGCGGCTCGAATTTCCTCCAATGTGGGTAAAGACGTTGCGGCTAGCGTTTGGCCCGGCATGGTGCGTCCTCTGACCGCCTTTCCAGAACTGCTTCTTCTGATTCCTCTTCTGATCTTTCCCGCGCGGCTCAAGATTCAAAAGTTCACCGCGTACCGGGAACCCCGCGCGAATGCCATACATAGCGATCGCCTCGTTACCCCCGTAATCCGCCCAGTCCCGCTATTACACAAGTATTACAGTCCCGCCTCGGCCCTGCTGGTAGCTTAGCTTTGGGGTTCGATCACATCCAAGACTGAATCATTTCCAGGACCCACCAGAGCTGGGGACTCTTCTTACTATGGAACTACTAGACCTCGAAAAACCACAAGCGGCGAACAACGAAGTTAATTGGGTGACGGCGAGCTTCATGGCCTTGTTTCACGTGGGGGCTGTGGCCGCAATCTTCTTTTTCACATGGAAAGCGTTGTTTGTAGCGATGGCAATGTGGTGGGTTTCGGGCAGCCTGGGCATCGGCTTGGCTTACCATCGCTTGCTCACGCACCGCGGGTTCAAGACGTATAAGTGGATGGAATACTTCCTGACGGTCTGCGCCACGCTGGCGCTGGAGGGCGGGCCGATTTTCTGGGTAGCAACGCACCGCATCCATCATCAGTATTCAGATCAGGATGGCGACCCGCATTCGCCGATTGACGGCAAGTGGTGGGCGCACATGGGCTGGATCCTCATGGGCAAATCCATGCACCACGACACGACGACGCTGGCGCGCTATGTCCCCGATCTCGCCAAGGATAAGTTCCACGTGTGGATTACGAAATATCATTACGTTCCCATGATTGTGCTGGGGGCCATTTTGCTCGCGCTCGGCGGTCTGCCGTTCTTGATGTGGGGCATCTTCCTGCGAACAGTGGTTGGATTGCACGCAACCTGGCTGGTGAATTCGGCGACGCATTCCTGGGGCACGCGGCGGTTCGCGACCCGCGATCTTTCCACCAACAGCTGGTGGGTAGCTTTGCTGACATTCGGCGAAGGCTGGCACAACAATCACCACGCCCATCCTACTTCAGCGGCGCATGGCTTTACCTGGTACGAGGTTGATACCAACTGGTACGCCATCTGGATTCTGCAGAAGCTGGGCCTGGTTTGGGATATCAAGCGCGTGCGGTTGGCCGACGTGGAGCGGGGACTGGTGGCCGCGCCCAACGGACGGCTGATCACGCCTTCGAATGCGGTCGAGTTCTGGGCAGCGGGGGACTAGAAGCGCGAGGGACAACTCCGCTTCAAGACAGATCAGCCCCGGCCATTTCAGGTCGGGGCATTCTTTTTGGGCAGGACTGACTCGGGCTTGGCGTTCACAGCTTCTACCCGCGGATAATCATCACTTCGGTCGCTTTGATCAGCGCTGCCGCGGTCTGTCCCCTTCTTACGGGATGACTTCTACTGTTCCGGTCTATAAGTTCTCCCCGCCGTTTTGGTAACGCGTTGCCGCGAAGCGGTAAAATCGGGCTGAGCTGCCATGCGCATCGCCAACCGTCGCGGAGCTATCGCCTTCTTCCTTTCCCTGGGACTCATCCTGGTGGCGCTGGCCATCGCCCTCAACGTTGGCTGGATCATCCTTAACTGGCGGGAGGGGGTGCTCCTGATTTTCGGCATCATCTTCTTCGCCTTGATCATCGCGGGCATGGTAGTGAATACGATTTTTCTGGTGCGGGAAATCCGGCGCAACGAGCAACATGACAGCTTCATCAATGCGGTTACGCACGAGCTCAAGACGCCGGTGGCGTCCATCCGCCTGCACCTGGAAACTCTGCAGCGCCGCCAGCTGCCGGAACCCCAGAAGCAGGAGTTCTATCGCCTGATGCTTAGCGATGCCGACCGCCTCACGGAAACCGTGGAGCAGGTTCTCCGCGCAGGCCGCGCGGGCGACAAGAGAGCGGGCCGGGAGAAAGTGGAAGTGGACTTCGGCAAGCTGGTGCGGGAGTGCATGGACGCGACCCGCACTCGCCATCGCCTGCCGCCGGAGAATCTGCGTTACCAAGAGGGGGCGGGCAACGGCAGCGACCTGCACGTCCGGGGTAGCGCCGACGATCTGCGCACCGCAGTCTTCAACGTGCTCGACAACGCGATCAAATACTCTGGCGGGAAGGTTGATGTGCGGGTGGATCTGGAAGCGCCTGACGACAAGCGCGTCGTGCTCCGTGTGCGCGACCAGGGAGTGGGCATTCCTCCCGACGATGTGAAACGGATTTTCCGGCGCTTTTACCGGGTCACGCACCGGTCGCTGGCCCACGTGAAGGGAACCGGCCTGGGACTGTTTATCGTGAAGGCGATCGCGAAGAAGCACGGGGGCAAAGTATTTGCCGAAAGCGATGGCGAAGGCCAGGGCACCACCATCGTTCTCGAACTGCCGAGGTGGACGTCATGAGCCGCGTTCTGGTGGTCGAAGACGAGTCCCATCTGGCGCAGGGTTTGCGCTTCAATCTGGAAGCCGAGGGTTACGCCGCGGAAGTCGTGGGCGATGGCGAAGAGGCTACGGATCGTTTGTTGGCGAAGAAGGAGAAGTTTGACGTAGTGGTGCTCGACATTATGCTGCCGGGGAAGGATGGGTTCAGCGTGGTCTCGGAGTTGCGTGCCGCGCAAAATTATGTGCCTGTGCTCATGCTAACGGCGCGGGGGCGTCCCGAAGATGTGTTGAAGGGCTTCGCTTCGGGTGCGGATGACTATCTCGCAAAGCCGTTCGATCTCTCCATTCTGCTGGCACGGTTGCAGGGATTGCTGCGGCGCAGCGAATGGATGCTCGGGAAGGTGTCTGGAAGCCGGAAACCGAGCCAGGCCGAAGGCACCAGCATCGGAGACTTCGGAACATTTTCCTTCGGGGGCAAGACCATCGACTTCGGTTTGCTCGAATTGCGGTCCAAAGAAAGCACCATTCAGCTCACACTGATGGAGTCGCAACTGCTTCGCCATCTGGTGCAAAACGACGGACGCATCGTTTCGCGCAAGCAGATTCTGGAAGAAGTATGGGGACTGCACGAGGACACCGACACGCGCGCGATCGATAATTTCGTGGTGCGCCTGCGGCGTTACATTGAGGATGATCCCGGGCATCCGCGGCATCTGCTCACGGTGCGGGGGGTGGGATACCGGTTCCTGGCAAATCCGTAAGCCCTGTGTTTGAGGCTCCTCGCCGCGAATAAATCCCTTTTATGCCTCGCATCATCTTTTTCGATTGGCTGGGTCCCGGCTCTCGCGCTATGCTTCCCTGTTCCAAGTCAGTGCGTTGAAACCAGCCATTTCAACTCCCCTATTTTCGTGAGGTTGCTTTGCCCAACACATTCTGTTCCCAGCGAAGGAGACTGAACGACCTCTATGCCCACTGAACTGCGCAATTTCCTGGCAATTCCGTATGACCAACTGGAAGAGATGAACCTGAAGGCGAAGAAGCAGCGCCTGGACCGTGTGGCTCCGGACAAGATTCAGGAAGAACGCCTGAAGTACCTTGACGACGAGAAGCGCATCAAGGCTTTGACCGTACTCTTCAGCGATCTTGAAGGCCGGTTGCACATGCTCGACTACGACAAGAAATTTCTGCTCAAGAATTACGAGAACCTGACCTTTGACGGATCCTCGATCCGTGGCTTCACCGCCCAGCGCGAGAGCGACCTGCGCCTGGGCATCGACTGGGCAGCCTTCTATTGGGGCCCGGCGGATATATTCGGCCCGGGCAAAGTGCTGGTGTTCGGTGACGTGATTGACAAGAATGGACAACCGTACAACGCCGACATTCGCAGCATGCTGAAGTTGTTCGCGGCGGAGCAGCACAAGAAGCACGGCTACACCTTCAACGCCGCCAATGAAATCGAAGGCTTCCTGTTCCAGGGCCCCGACGCGGAGCGGCGCTACCACGAAACCGGCAAGTTCGAATACGTCAACACCGGCGGCTATTATCACTCCCTGCCCGGCGATCCTCTCCGCACTTTCATTGACACCACGGCCGAAGTGCAGCGCGCCATGGGTTTCCAGAACGAGAAGGATCACCCGGAAGTCGCGCCCTCCCAGTTCGAAGTGAACTACAACTACGCCGAAGTAGTGGCCGCCGCCGACCACATCCAGCTCTATAAGCTGGTCTGCCGCCAGGTGGCCCGCAACATGGGCTTGACCGCGTGTTTCCTGCCCAAGCCGATTGTGGGCGTCAACGGCAGTGGCATGCACACCAACGTTTCTGTCAGCGCCAACGGCAAGAACCTGTTCTGGGATCCCAAGGGCGAAGAAAAACTCAGCAAGCTGGGATATGAATTCCTCGATCGCGTTCTCACCCACGGCAACGATCTTTGCCTGGTATTTAATTCCAGCGTAAACGCCTATCGCCGCCTCGATCCGCACTTCGAGGCGCCCAACCAGCTCAAGGCCTCGGCGGTGGACCGCGGGGCGATGATCCGCATCCCCATCGGCAACGAGCGCAGCATGCGCACCGAAGTCCGCGCCGTCGCGCCCGACGCCAATCCCTACCTGGTTATGTACTCGATCTTCAAGACCGGGCTGGAAGGCACCACGGCCAAGATCAAGGATCTGCGCTCGGGGAAGGAGCGCTACCTGCCCGACAACATCTACACGGCGATCGAAAACTTCCGCAACGCCGAGTGGACCACCAAGCTGCTGGGCGAAGATGTGAAGGCGCGCTACGCCGACCTGAAACAGGCCTCAGCCGACCGTTGCCCGCGCCTGCTGGGAACGATAGTCAAGCCCTCCGAAGTGCAATTCCACCACGAGGTCTACAACCAGTTCCTGTGGAACTTGTTCTAGACCATTGCAAGCTCGCCACAAAGGCCCCGGCCAAACAGCCGGGGCTTTTTCTTGGCGCAGCGCTCGCGTAACGGCGGGCTGTCGCGGCCGTTATGAGTGCTAGGGCCTCGATTGCACCATTGACCGATTCTGTGATTCTCGTCACATCAAGTCGGGCAGATCGCGACTACCATTTCAGCCCAGATGAAAGCTGCCGTCTACACCAAGGGCAAGTTGGGGAAGGTCCTCGAAATCAAGGATCTCGAACAGCCGGTTCCGAAGAACAACGAAGTCGTTATACGGGTTCGCGCCGCTTCGGTCAATCCGCTGGACTGGCGCATGAAGAGCCACCGGCCCGGCGTAGATGTCGCTGGCCAAGTTGTCGCGGTCGGGAGCGCGGTGACGCTGTTCAAACCGGGCGACCCCGTGTTCGGCGCTTGCAGAGGCGCGTTTGCCGAATACGCGTGCGCCGCTGAAGCTAAGTTGGCTGCGAAGCCGGAGAGCGTGAGCTTCGAGCAAGCGGCTGCTCTTCCGATTGCCGGGCTTACTGCCTTGCAGGGGCTTCGCGACAAAGGACATCTTGAGCCGGGGCAGAAGGTCTTGATTAACGGCGCGGCGGGAGGGATCGGCACCTTTGCCGTGCAAATCGCGAAGTCATTTCGGGCTAACGTAACCGGCGTTTGCAGCACAAAGAATGTTGAATTGGTACGCTCCCTCGGTGCCGACCGGGTCATCGACTATACTCGCGATGACTTCACTCAGGACAGCGAACGTTACGACCTGCTTCTTGACAACGTGGGAAACCGCACCTTGTCAGCAATGAGGCGCGTTCTGAGTCCGAATGGCAAGTGTGTCATGGCCGGAGCACCTAAAGACCTCTTGGCGGTATTTGCGCGAATCTTCAAAGCCTTCGCCCGGTCAGTGTTCCTGAGGCAGAAGTTCACATTCTTCGTTGCGAAGCTCAATAGAGACGACCTGACAACTCTTTGTGAACTTATGCAGGCTGGAAAAGTAACCCCGGTGATCGACCGACGCTACCCGCTGACTGAGACCGCTGCCGCCGTCGCTTACGTGGAAGAAGGGCACGCCCGGGCGAAAGTCGTCATCACGTTCCAATAGTCTAGGAGACGCTGCCAGGCCCCTCCTTCGTTTTCAAGGCGGTCTCTAAGCCCGAGCGGCGAAAAATCGCCCCACTTTTGCGGTAGGTTGAGATCAGTCGCATCACCAACCTAGCGAAAGGAGCGCCTTTATGAGTCAAGAGAAGTATATCGGGATGGACCTGCACCAGGCCACAGTCTCGGTTGCCGTC
>Ga0209039_10001980_pt1 | contig 18109 bp, 14 predicted proteins | sample BogFormECP12_OM1_FD_188238 | JGI IMG/M metagenome (GOLD analysis project Ga0209039, IMG submission 188238) | Bog forest soil microbial communities from Calvert Island, British Columbia, Canada - ECP12_OM1 (SPAdes) (version 2) | ecosystem: Environmental > Aquatic > Freshwater > Wetlands > Bog ...
TCGAAAGCGATTCGAACGTAAAGACTTTGTTTGCAGAGAATTACGGAATTAGATGCCCTCGGCAGAACCACTTTCGCAGTAAACTACCGCTAGCTCTGCACTTCTTGGACAAGAGTGAGAAGCAGCGGACAAAGGAGATAGCGGACGTCGAACGGTCGAAGAAAGCTCGACAACGACTTTTCGCGGCTGCATTCGTCGTAGTTCTGATTTTCGCGATCCTGGCTGCCGGATTCTGGTGGCAAGCAAAGCGAGTGGCGCGAGGGACGTTTTCGCGAGAATTGGCCGCAGCCGCTTTCGCGAACCTCCCTGTGGATCCCGAGCGGAGTGTCTGGCTGGCACTGCACGCTGTTGCCACTTCCCCGACAGAAGAGGCCCAGGAAGCATTGCAGCGATCTGTTCAAGCCTCTCGGGCGAGATTGACGCTAAAGGATCGCAAGGGTGAGGGAATCGTTTGGGGCGTGGCCTATAGCCGCGATGGCAAGCTGATCGCCTCAGGCGGTCGGGACGGCATCACGAGGATCTGGGACGCATTCAACGGAGAGTTACGCCACTCTTGGCCCGATCATGTGAAAAACTCTATTGGAAGGAAAGACATTACGGGCGTGGCATTTAGCCCGAAAGCCGATATCTTGGCAACCGTCGGAGCGGACGGCGCTCTCCACCTTCGCGATCTGATCTCCGGCGAGCACCGTGATCTTGGGCAAGTACACAAATATGGGGCCTCGGCAGTGACATTCAGCGGCGATGGCAGGCTCCTGGCGACCGCCGGCTGGGACGGAAGTGCAAAGCTGTGGGATGTTCAAACCGGCCATTTGATTCGAACCCTCTCTGGTCACAAGAACGGCACGCGTAGTGTGAGTTTCAGCCCGGACAACAAGCTGCTGGCAACCGGCGGCAGCGACCGAGCAGTGAGGATTTGGGAAGTTGCCACTGGGAAGGAATACCGGGAGTTCCCTGGCCGTAGTCTGGAATTCGCGTCGATGATTATGGCGCTGCAGAAAATTGTGATGAAACCGTTTCCGCTGGCGCCTTATCACGAGGACGCGGTGAACAGTGTAGCCTTCAGCCCTAATGGCCTTTTTCTCGCGACGGCAAGTGATGATCGCACAACAAAGCTATGGGACTTGCGGAAGGAGAAGGGTCAGGTCTTGCTCAATCTGAGCGGTCACGCTAACAACATAACTGGGGTGGTCTTCAGTCCGGACGGTGCCCGCCTCGCGACCTCCAGCGGCGACATGACTGCGAAGATTTGGGACGCCGTCTCGGGGCGAGAACTGATGACTTTGGCGGGTCACTCGTCGTCTGTGCAAGGTCTCGCCTTCAGCCCAGACCAGCAATCGCTGGTCACAGCCAGCGACGACGGCACAGCAAAGGTTTGGGATGCTTCACCGGGGCACACGGACCAAGTCTATTCCCTTGCCTTCAGTCCGAACGGCAAGATGCTGGCGAGCGTTGGGAACGACTGGACGCTGAGGCTTTGGGAGCTTACCTCCGTAGGTCCCAAGCCCGTGAAGATATTCCCCGGCCATTACAGCACAATACACTCGGTCGATTTCAGCGCAGACGGCAAATTGTTGGTCACGGGAGGGAGGGACCGACGGGCAATTGTCTGGGACGAAGAGTCCGGCAAGAAGGTTCATGACATCGACTTTGCCGACGAGGTCACGGCGGCAGCGTTCAGCCCCAAGGCAGACGTATTTGCGGCGGGGAGCCTTGATAAGACTGTGGCTATCATAGACGCTCATTCGGGCGCGAAAACTTGCACTTTCCCGAAGTTTGCTGATCCCATACAGTCAGTAGCGTTCAGTCGCGACGGAAAATGGCTCGCTACTGCCGCGGGACCCCAAGTTTACCTTTGGGATGCGCTGAAATGTCAAGAGCGCCCTTTGCAGACGCGCCCGAAACATGACGGGGCGGTGCTCAAGGTAGCTTTCAGCCCCGACGGAACCCATCTGGCAACTGCCGGATGGGACCATACGGCAAGGGTTTGGAATGCCACTTCGGGTCGTGAAGTCCTCCTTCCCCCACTCTTCCATGACTCGGTGGTAGCCGACGTGACGTTTTCGCATGATGGAAAGTGGCTGGCCACAGCCAGTTGGGACCGAACCGCCAGGGTGTGGGACGCCTCCAACGGGAAACTACTCCATACTTTCTATCACCTCGCGTGTGTCAACGCGGTCCAGTTCAGCCCAAACGACCAGTATCTCGGAACCGCCAGTGATGACTATAGCGTGTACATTTTCCCCCTGAATCTTGGAGAACTGCGGGAATTGGCACGAAAGCGCCTAACCCATTCCCCGGCGCTCGAATATTGCAAGAAGTATTTAAGGAAGGACACCTGCCCGCCAACACCCTGAGCTTGGTGGGCCGCGGGGCTATTCGCTTCCTTGCCGGGCAATCACCGCGGCGGTGAATCCATCCATTGGGTGTTGATCGGGGCGGGTGCGGAAATACCCTCGCGAATCGAAAAGGGGGATCAGGTGTGGATGCTCGAGAGCGAGTTCGCGCGCGGTGAGGACTCGAAAAGCGGGCTGTTCGCTTAGGACCTTCTCCACCACCCCTTCGTTCTCCTCCGGTTCGAGCGAACAGGTGGCATAAACCAATCGACCGCTTTTCGCCAGGGCGGGCAGCGCATTCCGCAGCATCATCGCCTGCAACTCGGCCAGGCGTGTTATATCCTCCGGACGCAGGTGCCATTTGATTTCCGGATTGCGCGCCAACGTCCCCGTGCCCGAACAGGGTGCGTCCAGTAAGATTCGATCAAACTTTGCCTCGAAAGGAAGCTCGCCCGCGGCGTCCATTTGAACCATTGCCAAGCGAACCGCCGCCGGAACCTGGTGCGGTAGGAGTTTGGCCAGGATGCGAAGACGCGCGGCGCTGCGGTCGCAAGCTATCAAGGTTCCGGCTCCCAGCATTTGCGCGAGTTGTCCTGCCTTCATTCCCGGCGCGGCGCAGAGGTCCAGAACGCGCTGCCCGGGTTCGGGCGACACAAGCTCCGCCACCAGTTGCGAGGCCTCATCCTGAATCACCACGCGTCCTTCCCGGTACGCCCGGGTATTCTGAACCTGCCCGGATTCCACCCTCAGTCCGTATGCCTGGGCGTAAAGGCAGGATGAGGTGGCGACGCCCTCCGCTTGCAGTTCCTGACGAATGTCTTGCAAATTCTCACCAGCATTAACTACACGTAGCGTGGTGGGGGGTGTCTGAAGGCTGGCCAACGCCAGTCGCAGCGCGCCCATAGATCCCGATTCGCGCGTGGTAGCGCTGATTCCTTCCCACCGCTTCAACAACCATCCGGGAAAGGCCCGCCGCACGCTCTCCCGATTTTCGGCAGAAAGGTGTTCAAAGCAGCAACCCAGCAAGCGGTCCTTGGGAGGCTCGCACTTTCTCAATACCGCATTGACCAAGCCCGCCGCAGACCGCTTGCGCGCGGCTTTGGTCAGCTCGACGGCATCATCCACCACCGCGCGCTTCGGGACCCTTTCCAAAAGCCGAACCTGGTAAACACCCATGCGGAGAACCGTCAGCACTTCGGAATCGAACCCTTTCACGCTTTTTCCCGAAAGCTGCGCGATTTGGAAGTCCAGTTCGCCGCGCCAACGCAAAACCCCCATCACGATTTCGGTCGCCAGCCGCCGGTCAGCGTCCTTCAGGGCAGAAATGTCCGGGCGCTGCAACAAATCCACAGCAAATTCACGCCCGGGTTCAAGGCGTTGCAAAATCTCATAGGCGGCTTTTCGGGCGGGAGAAATGGGCATGACAGGCTAGAAATTAAAGTAACGCTTAAATATTAACTGTCTAATACGTTGTTTTAAATAGTGATAGCGATGCGCAAGACCTCGCCATCAATTTGCCCTTTGGTCCCCATCTTCGGCCATTTGCCCTTTATCCACTTTCTCTCCCGGCGCAATCTTCACCCCGTTGAGAAAATCGCGAACCGGCATTCGCTTGCGGCCTTCCAGTTGAATTTCCGTCAGCTCCAGCAGCGTTCCCTGGCCACAAGTCAAGTGGAGTCTGCCACGCTCAGCGATCAGCGTCCCGGGCTCGAGTTGCATTGTCTCGCCAGCGGCCGGGCGGGATGCAGCCCAGATGTGCAGGTTCTTCGCGCGAAACCTCGTATACGCGCCCGGCCATGGTCTCAGGCCACGGATGCGATACCAAATGTCCAGCGCCGGAAGGTTCCAATCGATTCGTCCGTCTTCCTTTTTCAAAATGGGCGCGAGCGTCGCCAGCGCGTGATCCTGGGGCTGTGCCTGGAGGTCGCCCCGTTCGAGCCGTCGCAAAGTTTCAATCATTAGATCCGCCCCAAGCTGGCTGAGCCGTCTGCTCAGGGTTTCCGCGGTGTCATCGTCCTGAATTGCCACTTCTCTCTTCAGCAGAATGTCGCCGGTATCCAACCCCTCATCGATTCGCATGGTGGTGACGCCGGTTACCACCTCGCCGCGGATCAGTGACCACTGAATGGGTGCCGCCCCGCGATACTTGGGCAGAAGCGAGGCATGCAGATTGATGCACCCAAGCCGCGGCAGGTCAATCAACCACTTCGGAAGGATGTGCCCGTAAGCCACCACCAAGATGACGTCGGGCCGATAGCGCGAAAGAAAGTCTACCGTCGCGAGTTCTTTCAACTTTGCCGGCTGGTAGATCTCCAACCCCGCGCCCAGCGCCGTTTGCTTCACGGGCGGGGCTTTCAATTCGTACCCGCGCCCACTGGGTTCATCCAGATTGGTTACGACGAGGTCGATCGTAAATTTCTCCGCGATGAGCTTTTCCAGGGTGGGAACTGCGAAATCGGGTGTACCGCAGAAAAGGAGGTTCATGAATCCGACGAATTCTTGAAAAAGTCTGGAGGCTAAAGGACAAAGGGTAAAATGTAAATGATAAAAGGTAAAAGCTACTCGCCAACGCCAGTCCGGGTTCGTCCTTTCGGCGGCTGAGGAATCAGCCTTCCCCCTTTGGCTCTTATCATTTACCCTTTATCATTTACACTTTACCCTTTCCTACCACTCTCCCGCCTTCGTCATTTTGCGCACTTTGCGCTTGATGGACTCCCGCTTCAAGCGGCCGACGTGTTGTATGAAGAGCTTGCCGTTCAGGTGATCGGTCTCATGGCAAAAGGCGCGCGCCAGCAGGCCCTCCCCGGTCAGGGTAAATTCCTGGCCGTAAATATCCTGAGCCCGCACCGTGACGCGCTCCGGGCGGGGCGTCTTGGCACGAAAATCCGGCAAGCTCAAGCACCCCTCCTCCTGCACGAGCTCGCCTTCCATGGAGACGATCACCGGGTTGGCCAGCACCAGCTTGGTTGTGGGGTCTTCGCCCGAGGTCGTGTCAATAACGCACAAACGCAGAGGCAGCCCGATTTGCGGCGCCGCCAAGCCCACGCCATTGGCCGCATACATGGTTTCAAACATATCGGCCACGAGCTTCTCCAAATTGCTGTTGAAGTCGACAACCGGATTGCTGGGCTTCTCCAGAACTTCTCGACCGTATTTGACGATAGGGTAGATCATTTTCGAAACTCGAAACTCGAAACTCGAAAACTGGGAACTCGATCCGCGCGAATTGTGTGGGCTTCACCCTCCGTACCAGCGCCCCTCGCGAATTTCGATTTTCAAGTTGCGAGCTAGAACCTCCTGATTTGGTCCAAGTACCCATCAAAATTGCGGCGCGTCTCCGCCATCGAGTCTCCACCAAACTTCTCCAGGAGGGAACGTGCCAGGATGAGCGCCACCATCGCCTCGCCCACTACGCCGCCCGCGGGGAGCACACAAATATCCGAGCGCTCGTAGGCGGCTTTGACCGTTTCTTTACTTTCAAAATCCACCGATTCCAGCGGACGCCGCAGCGTGGAAATGGGTTTCAGGTAGCCGCGCACAACCAGGTCTTCCCCGTTGGTTATCCCGCCCTCCAGGCCACCGGCGCGATTGGTTTTGCGCGTAAAGCGCGCGTGGGCACGGTCGTATCCAATTTCGTCGTGGACGTTTGAGCCCATTGCCGCGGCGCTCGAGATGGCGCTGCCGATTTCCACCGCTTTAACCGCCTGAATCGACATGACGGCCTGCGCCAACTGGCCGTCGAGCCGCTCGTCCCACTGTGCGCACGACCCCAGGCCGGGGGGAATGCCGCGCACGATCACTTCAAACGTTCCGCCCACGGTATCACGATTTTCCGTGGCGCGGTCCACCTCTTCTTTCATCCGAGCTTCGATGGCGGGGTCCACGCACGCCAGCATCAAATCATCCCGGTCCCGCAGAGCCAATACGGCCTCGAATGGTACACGGTCATTCGCCAACCTCACCTCGCCTAGCGCCACAACGTGGCTGGCTACTTCAATGGCAAAACTCTTCAAAAAAAGCTTGGCCACCGCTCCTATCGCCACCCGCGCGGCGGTCTCGCGAGCGCTGGCTCGCTCCAGAACATAGCGCGCCTCGCGAAAATTGTACTTCAGGCATCCCGCCAAATCTGCGTGGCCGGGCCGCGGGGGGGAAAGCGGTTTGTATTTGGCCCGTGATTCCGGCCGGTCTTCCACCGCCATGGCCTCTTTCCAATGTTCCCAATCCCGATTCACAATCAGGATGGCAATGGGCGAACCGATGGTCTGGCCATGCCTCACACCGGAGAGGAATTGCGCGGTATCGGTTTCAATTTTCATGCGCCCGCCGCGCCCGTAGCCGCCCTGACGTCGCTTCAGCTCGCGATTCACATAGTCAAAATCGATCCGCAGCCCCGCGGGCAATCCTTGCAGGATGGCCACCAAGCCTTGACCATGCGACTCCCCGGCGGTTTGGAAACGCAGCATATCTCTCACTTTGACGCCGACGGCGTGGGGCGCCTAAACCTTTGGATTTTAGCGAATTCCGCGCGGACGGTCAAAAATCTGCGGCTCGCGCCGCCTGCGGATTCCACGCGAGAACACTCCATCCCTCATCCCACCCGGAGCGAATTTTGCGCCCTTCCCCAGGCCTTCTAGTTTATAATTCAGCACTCTCGGGAACCCTATGCGCTACATGCTACTCAGCGACGTCCATTCCAATCTCGAAGCTCTTTACACATGCCTTGAACTCGCCGCCGGGAAATACGATATGGCGGTGTGTTTAGGTGACCTCGTGGGCTACGGCCCGAATCCTAACGAGGTGGTCGATAAGATTCGTAACCTTTGCAAGATCGTCATTCGCGGCAACCACGACAAGGCCTGTTGCGGAATCGACGACGCCAAGGAATTCAATCCTTACGCGCGCATGGCCACGGAGTGGACTCGCCAAGCCCTCACGCCCGAGAATATCGAGTACCTTCGCGCCCTTCCCATGGGTCCCGCCATGATGGAGGGATTCATTTTCGTGCACGGGTCACCCCAGGATGAGGACGAGTACATCCTGGGGCCCGGACAAGCGCTGCCCCTGCTGCGCAGCCCGGAGGCTCAACTCGTTTGCTTCGGCCACACGCACCTGCAAGGCGGCTTCACTCTTACGGATGCCGGGCGTTTTCAATCCGTCCGCTTCCCGCCCACGGTGGATGGCTTGACCCTGACACTCCAGATCGAAGACTCCACGCGCTATCTGATCAATCCCGGCTCCGCGGGCCAGCCGCGCGACCACGACTGGCGCGCCGCGTTTGCCATCCTCGACACGGACCGGAGAGAAGTGGAGTATTACCGCACACCCTACGACGTGGCCCAAACTCAGGCCAAGATGGAAAAAGCCGGGCTGCCTCTTCCCCTTTACCGCCGCCTGGAATTGGGGAGGTAGAACCAGTAGACGGCATACTGTAGGCGGTATACAGGGGGCGGACATCAACACCATCGCCCTGTATTCTGTATTCCGTCTACCGTGTACTGCTCAAAATTCCACGTAGACGGCTTTTACCGCCGGTGGCGCTTGATTCCAATCCACCGGCATGTGCTCGAAGGCCACGCGAAAGGCGCGGGTTTCACCCGGCTGCAAAGGCGTGGTGCGGTCCGTAAGGGGATGAGCGGTTTCTCGCAGCACCACCTGGTTGAGAATATCCACGAAATTCAATTCCACATCGAGGCGGCGAACTGGCTTCGTGCCCTTGTTGGTGACGCTGCCATCCAGGTAGGTTACCGTATCGCCGAGAAAGTTGGCAGCGGCGCTCATGCGCAAATCGCCGAAGGCAAACGAGGGAAGATAGGCCTTCTGCTCGGCGCTCAGAACCGGCCGCCCCGCGCCGGCCGAAGCCGGACGGGAGGCCGCGTGATGTTGCTGGAGAACGAAGACCGCCACCAGCGCCGCAAGAACTGCAGACACAATTAAGATAATCGTTATAGTGGAAGTACCGTGATCGTTCCGAGGCATGGTTATCAATCAGGTTCCAGCCACCGTCAGGCCGGAAATCAGCAGGGTAGGCGCCGCAATGGCGCTGCGAAATTCCAGGTCAGAGCCCACCATCTCGATGTGGTTCAGCATTTCCGCCAGATTTCCCGCGATGGTGACCTCTTCCACCGGATAGGCAAAGTCTCCGTTTTCGATCCACATCCCCGCAGCCCCGCGGGAATAATCACCCGTCACAATATTCACGCCGAAGCCGATCAGGTCGGTAACATAGAAGCCTGCCTTCACGGACTTGCGAATTTCCTCGGCGGTATGCGGGCCCGACGCCATATAAAAATTCTTGGGCCCCACGCTGGGCGGTCCGGACACTCCCCGTGAGGCATTCCCGGTCGTGCGCATGTTCAGCTTGCGCGCCGTGTAGCAGTTTAACAGGTAATTGCTGAGCACGCCCTTTTCAATAACCGGCGTCACGGAAGCGGGAATCCCCTCGCCGTCGAAGGGACGTGTGCCGAACCCGCCCGGACGCAGGCCGTCATCGAGGATGGTCACGCGCTCATTCGCGACCCTCTGGTTCAGCTTCCCGGTCAGAAACGAGGCGCTGCGATAGATGGCATCGCCGCGCACCGCCTCAAAAATGTGACCGACCAGCGACGGGGCGGTTTCCGGATCGAAAATCACCGGCACCTGGCAGGTTGCCTTTTTGCGCCCCCCGAGCTTGCGCAAAGTGCGTTCCGCGGCCTTGCGTCCCACCGCCTCGGGACTTTCCAGCGCGCTGCGGCGGCGCGACACGGAATACCAGTAGTCGCGCTGCATGCCGCCATCCTCCGCCACCGGAGCCACGGAACCCGCGCAGTACGATGACCGGTAACTGCCTGCGAAACCCAGCGAATTCGCGTACGCCCTACGACCCACGCTCGCTTCAAACCACGCCCCCTCGGAATTCTTGATGCGAGGGTCGGCGTCGAGCGCCGCCCGCTCCGCGCGCCGGGCATAGTCAATGCATTCTTCGGTGGAAAGCCCCGCCACATCCTCGGAGTAGAGTCCCAAATCGCCTTCGTAACCGCCCAACAGTTCCGCGTCCGGCAGGCCGCTGGCAGGATCTTCCGAAGTTACCCGCGCCATTGCGAGTGTGCGCTCCACCAAGCGCTCCAGAGAAGGTAAGGAAAAATCGCTGGAGAACGACGACGCGCTGCGCGCGCCCAGGAAAAGGCGCAATCCCAGAGCCTTGGAGGCAGCCTCTTTCAGCTTCTCGATCTGGCCGAGCCGCAGCGTTGTGGAAAATTCATCCGCCTCGAGGACGGTCACATCCGCCGCCGTGGCGCCCGCGCGCATGGCACGGTTCACCACTTCCACGGCAATCTGTTCCAGTTGTTGTTCCATAAGTAAGTAGTCAGGAGCCAGGAGTAAGAAGTCAGGAGTCAGGAGGAAGAAACCGGCATCCGGCATACAGTAGGCAAGAATCGGGTCAGCCGTTCTTCTCCCCTGTCCACGGTCTGCTGCATTCTGACTCCTGGCTCCTGACTTCTGTCTCCTTAAGTAAACGACGCCGTGCCGCGCGGCGCTGTGCCACCTACGGTCAGGCTGCTGACTTTGATGGTGGGAATGCCCACACCCACCGGCACGCTTTGCCCGTCCTTGCCGCAGGTGCCGATTCCCGGGTCGAGCTTCAAATCGTTACCCACGGCGGTGACGCGAGTCAATACGGTCGGGCCGTCGCCGATCAGCGTGGCGCCCTTCACGGGCGCCGTCAGCCGGCCATCCTCGATCAGGTAGGCTTCCGATGCCGAAAACACAAACTTGCCGTTGGTGATGTCCACTTGCCCGCCGCCGAAATTGGACGCGTACAGCCCGCGTTTCACGGAGCGGATGATATCCTCGGGAGCGTCTGTGCCCGCCAGCATGTAAGTGTTGGTCATACGCGGCATGGGAATGTGCTCGTAACTTTCCCGCCGTCCGTTGCCTGTCCGCGTGGTCTTGAGGATATCGGAGCTCAGCTTGTCCTGCAAATAGGCGCGCAGGATGCCGTTCTCGATCAGCACGGTCTTTTGGGTGGGTTCGCCTTCATCATCCACATTCAGCGAACCGCGCCGGGCCGGAATGGTGCCGTCATCCACCACCGTGCAGATGTCGGAGGCCACCCGCTGCCCCATCTTGCCGCTGAAGGCCGAGATGCCCTTGCGGTTGAAATCCGCCTCCAAGCCATGGCCGATGGCTTCGTGCAGCAGAATGCCGGGCCATCCCGGACCCAGAACCACTTCCATCTCCCCTGCCGGAGCATCGCGCGCCTCGAGCTGCACGATCGCCTGCCGCGCCGCTTCTTTGGCGAAGTGCTCGGGGTCCCGCTCCCCGGAGAAAAATTCCAGCCCCACGCGCCCGCCGCCGCCGCTGGAACCGGACTGGAGCTTACCGCCGTCCTGCGCGATCGTGAAAACACTCAGCCGCACGAGCGGTTGGAAATCCGTGACCACGCGGCCGTCCGAGCCGGCGATCAGCACATGGCGAATCTGGTCGCCGTAAGTGGCGCGCACCTGCTTGATGCGGGGGTCGTAAGCGCGCGCGGCGATATCCGCCCGGACCACCAATCCGAGCTTGTCGGATAAATCACGGTCCGTGGAGGGCAGGGCCACAGGATAGAAATCGTGGTGGGCGTCGAGCGCGCTCAAACCCACCGTCGAGACGCGCGCCGGGCCGCTGGCAATGCGCCCCGCAATCTTTGCCGCTTTCAAAATCTTATCCGGGGCCAGGTCGTCCGTGTAGGCGTAACCGGTCTGCTCCCCCGCCACCACGCGAATACCACAGCCCATGGAAATGCCTTCGGTGGCGGTCTTCACCAGCGATTCATCCACGAGCAGCGACGACGAGGTCGTGTGCTCCAAGTAAAGGTCCGCGTACTCGCCGCCCTCGGAAAGCGCCGCCCCCAGATATTGCGAGAGATTTGCGTCCGTTAGTCCAAAGCGCTCGAAGAAGAATCGATCCGAATTGCCCATGTTCGTAAGCCTACCTAGTCCGTGACGCGCGAGCCCCGCAAGCTTTCGCGGCCAAGACCCGAAATTCCAACGTAACACACGCATCCCCATGTGTCAATTTTGACAAAAGATCGGATCGAAAATCCAGAATCACCCATCACCGTTCACAAATCGACAATCGAGAATTCCTCGTCGCTCGCCACTGCCTTTCGCCACTCCCCGAGTGGCTGTGGAATTTTGACGCGGCGGAATTTCGCCATTGACCTGATGCCTGGCGTGTTCTACGATGGCACTAGGGAAAACCTGAGGGGAGAGATCCGAGTGAAGTTTCAAATCGAACTGGACCGCGAAGAGGATGGGCGATGGATTGCCGAAATCACATCACTTCCTGGAGTCCTCGCCTATGGCAAGAGCAAGCAGGAAGCGGTGGCCAAGGTTAAGGCCCTTGCCCTGCGCGTGCTCGCCGACGAAATCGAGAAGGAGAAGAAGGACCGACCCCTCGACATCTCCATCGCCTGCTGCCCTTGAGTCACTGGCCAAGTACAAAAGCCCGCAAAGTCCTCAGTGCCCTCCTCCGTAGTGGTTGGTCCGTCAAAGCGCAGACCCCGGACTCCGGACACCGGACTCCTCCTCCCGCCACTTGTCCCTGCTCTTACCCCAACTGGTAGGGCGCGCGCATCTCGCGGCCCAGCAGCTTCGACGCCTGCGCATCGCCGACGATGTCCATCTTTACCGGATCCCACTGGATTTTGCGCCCCGTGAGCATGGCGATCTGGCCGAGCCACCCGGGCGTCGCGGAATGAAACGCCACGCTTGCCGGCGTCAGGGTCTTTTCGCGCGAGCGCACACAATCGATGAATTCGCGGTAGTGGCCGGGGCTGACCTTGAGCTTCGTTTCGTTCTCGCCGATCTGCTCGGTCAGAAGTGACTTGGGCTCGGCGTCGGACTTGCCGCGGTCGACCCAGACCCATCCCTTGTCGCCGATCCATTTCGTGCCGCTCTTGATTTCAGGATAACCGCCCGCGATCGTCAACGGCGTGCCATCGGGATAGACGGCGTGTACCTTGTAACGTGTGGCCGCGTTGAAAGGGTCGGTGCGCCGCGGGTACTCGCCCACGCCTTCCACCGAGACTGGACCATTGGCGTCCCAGCCCATGCCCCAGTGGGCGATGTCGACGTGGTGGCCGATCCAATCCATCAACTGGCCCCCGCCAAAGTTCAGGTTCCAGCGCCAGTTAATGTGGACACAGGCTTCGCGGTAGGGCATCTCGGCCGCGGGACCGAGCCAGCGGTCATAAAACAGGGTCGGCGGCGGGGCGCTGACTTCCAGCTTCGACTTGTCCTTGACTTCGTAAAAGCCCGAGGGCAGCCCGACCTCGATGGCCTTGATCCTGCCGATGCGGCCGTTGCGCACGAGTTCGCAGGCGTGGCGGAAGTTCTCCACCGACCGCTGCCAACTGCCGGTCTGCCAGATGCGGCCCTGGCGTTCGCTCTCCTCGACCATGGCGAGGCCCTCGCGGAAGTTGTGCGCCAGCGGCTTCTCGCAGTAGATGTCCTTCTTGGCGCGCGCGGCCTGGGTGGCGACGATGCCGTGCCAGTGGTCAGGCACCGCGATGCTGACCGCGTCCACGTCGCGCCGCATCAGCACCTCTTCGAAGGCATGATAGGGCGTGCAGCCCTGGTCGCCGTACTCGGTATCGACCAACGACTTTCCCTTCGTCAGATGGCCCTCGTCCAGGTCGCACACGGCGACGATGCGGACGTCCTTGAGTTTCAGAAAATCCTGCAAGTGGCCGTCGTAGCCCATCCAGCCCAGGCCGATGCAGGCCAGGGAAATCCGGTCGCTCGGCGGCGTGGCTCCACCCCGCCCAAGGGCGCTCGCGGGGACGAACCATGGCGCGGCAACGCTCGCCATACTCGCCAACCCGGCATCTCGCAGGAACTTACGTCGTGAATTCATTGGATTCTCCCCCTGCGGAACCATTTTCCGCGCCCGCATCATACACCGGTTTGTCGATTGCCGATTGTTGATTTTTGATTGGTGATTGGCGTATTAAGAGTCCACATCACCGTGCACGCAACAATGATAGGATTCATGCTGCACATGAGCTCTCCTGCGGAGAAACGCGACGGGCGCCTGATGCGCCAAATGTTCGGGGCTATTGCCCCCCGCTACGATTTCATTACGCACGTATTCTCGTACGGCATGGACCGGCGCTGGAAGCAACTCGGCGTGCAGAAAGCTTCGTTGCCGGACGGGGCGATGGTCCTGGACCTGGCGTGCGGCACAGGAGACTTTTCCCAAATCGTCCTGCAATCCCTGCCCGGCGCAAGAGTGGTGGCTGTGGACCTTACCGAACAGATGCTTCGCGTGGCGCGTCGGCGCGGCCGGACCGAGGTGGTCTGCGGCGACGCAGTGGCGCTGCCCTTCGCCGATGGGTTGTTCGATTGCGTTTTCGTGGGCTACGGCCTGCGCAACTTCCCCGACTTGGCCGCGGCGCTCGCGGAGATTCATCGCGTCACTCGGACCGGCGGCCAGATGGTGAGCCTGGACTTCTTCCTGCCCGCGAACCGGCTCTGGCGCAAGCTCTATCTTGGATATTTGTACACCCAGGGTGCGTTCTGGGGCTTGCTGCTGCACGGACGTCCCCGCCTGTACACGTACATTCCCGACTCGTTGCGGAGTTTCATTTCCATCGAGGATTTCTCTTCGTTATTGCGGCGGATGGAATACGCGCGGGTTGAGGCGCGCGCATTTATCTTGGGCGGCATCGGACTGCATTGGGGAGTCAAGGGATAGCCAGTGGGTAGAGTTGTGATCCGAGGGAAGCGGCATGCGTTTCGCCACCGTCGCCCCTGGGCTAATTCAACCCCGACGACGGCGGGCCGCGTGGTGGGAAAGGAGGGCAGAGGTTCGTCAAAGTCCCAGTGGTAACATACCTCCATAGCTATGGATATATCACCCACGAACGGACCCCTCACCCACCGCCTTGCGGTCCCCCCTCTCCCCCTGGGAGAGGGCAGTGATTCTGATTTTGATCCCTCTCCCTTGGGGAGAGGGGGGACCGCAAGGCGGTGGGTGAGGGGTCCCTTTCAACCCCCGTCGGACTTTGACGGAACTCTGTAAAGGAGGGCAATGCAACGGAAGATTGTAGTTATTTTTGGTTTACTCTTCGCTCTGTGTCCGACTCTGCTAAGAGGCCAACAGGGTGCCCCTGGACGGCGCGAAGTTTACATCGTACCGTTTTCCCATCTCGACCTTTTTTGGGCCGGCACGCAGGAAGAATGTCTAAGCCGCGGCAACCGCATCATCACCAAGGCGATTGAGCTGGCCGAACGTTACCCGGACTTTCGCTTTCTCCTGGAAGATGATGATTTCGTCGCCGATTTTGTGGACGGCCATCGCGGCACCCCGGAACTCGAGGCGTTCAAGCGGCTGGTGAAGGAGGGTCGCATTGAGATTGCGCCCAAGTGGGCGGCGATTTACCAGAATCTGCCTCGCGGTGAGGCCTTGGTGCGGAACGTGGTATTGGGAAAGCGCTATGCGCGGGAGGCGTTCGGAGTCGATCCGCAGGTGGCGCACCTTGGGGACATTCCCGGCTTCACCCGGCAGTACCCGCAGATCCTCTGCAAGGCCGGCACGCCTTATATGGTCATGACCCGCATGGGTCCACCCGATCGATCGTTGTTCCGCTGGAAGTCGCCGGACGGATCGGCCATTCGGGTCTGGAATACCATCAAGGGGTATGGCTGGGGCGCAGACCTCGGCCTGCACCTCGACCTGGATGATGCGCGCCTCGCAGCGATTGCGAGTGACGTGGACAGCGTGCAAGCTACCACCGGCGGCCCTGTGTATATGGGCTGGGGTACTGACCTTTGGACGCCGAGCCAGAAGCTGATTGAAAACGTGGCCGCGCTGAACCAACGGCTGGCGCCTCGGCATTTTCGCTTGGCGACCCCCGACGAGTTTTTCCGTGCGGCGGCGGATACCACCGCGATTCCGGAACTCGCCGGCGAGATCCCCTCTTCCTGGGCTAATCTGACGACTTCCCTGAGCCCTCTCTGGCCGCCGGTGATCGCCGCCACCGATACGCTGCTGAACGCCGAGAAGTTTGCCGCCATCAATTACGCGCTGGGCTATGCCCCGTATCCGGGCACGGAATTCGATTCGATGTGGAAGGACGCGCTGAAGTCGATGGATCACAACAACGATGGCCAGGGAGGCGAAGCCGGAGACGAACGCAAGTTCGGCTATGCGCAGGAAGTATCCTTGCGCGCTGGCCAGATTCTCCGCGATTCTCTTCGGAACATCGCCGAGCGCGTCGAGCACCCGTTTCCCCGGAGTATGCCCATCGTGGTTTTCAACCCGCTCGGTTGGACGCGAGACGACGTCGTCAAAACCCACGTGACGCTCTTTGGCGATATCGAGTCGAGCGACATTGCGGATTACAAAAAGGCGATGCGCCTGCTGGATGAGAAAGGGACATCCATCCCCTTTCAAGTGGAGGAGTACAGCGAATGGTTTTCGCGCGCCGTGGACCTGGTGTTCATCGCCCGCGGCGTGCCTTCGCTCGGTTACAAGACGTATTACCTGGCGCCCGCGGATAAGCCCAACGTATTTCCCCCTGCCTGCCAGACCAAGCTGGAAAGCGACAGCGATTTGAACCGATCGACCCGCGTCATGGGATCCGACGTGCTGGAAAACGAATACTACCGGGTCAGCGTGGACCGGGCGACCGGCCGGGTGGGTATCTGGGATAAGGAATTGAACCGCATGGTTGCAAACGACATCGAAATCGCGGCTTCGGAAGAGCGCGGTGGCGATGACCTCAGTATTATTCCGCCCACCGGGCGCACCATCGTCAACGTGATCAGCGGCGTGGAACTCGACGTGAACGGCCCTGTCCAGACGGTTGTGCGGATTACCGGCGATGTCGCCGGTGTTCCCATCGTCCAACGCCTCACGTTGTACCAGGGACTGAAAAGGGTCGACGTGGAAAACCGCGTGGACTGGAAACCGGGCAGGTCGATGAACATCGAGCAGGTCTTCCCGTTGCCGCAGGCGAACATGGAGGTTCGGAACGGCACTCCGTTCGGATCGGTGGCCGCCACCGATATGATGCCCAATGCGGGACCGCGCAATGGAGACGAAGTCCCGAAGGAGGTTTGGAAGCGATGGCGCCAGATTCAGGACTGGGTGTTCGCCGGCGCCGGGGAATGGGGGTTTACGGTCAGTGCCGACCATCAATTTCTGACCGTGGGCGACAGCGCGATCCGGGCGGGGATGCTGCGCGGCACTCGCTTCAGCCCGGTCAATGTGGTGCGGGGCGGCCGGCCGTTTCAAAATCTGTCGCCGCCGGCAGATGCTTATGTTTTCCGTTACTCCTTTACCTCCGGCAAGGGCGACTGGGCCGCGGCGAGATCGTGGCGTGCCGGCATGGCATTCAATACGCCGTTGATCCCGGTCAGTTCGGCAAATGAACTATCGCAGAAACCGCTTTCACCGGTGCGTTCGTTCTGTTCGCTCGATGCGGACAACCTCGTCATCACGACGCTGAAGAAGGCCGACCGGGATGAGGCGATCGTGCTCCGAGTCTTCGAAATTCGAGGTGACAGCGCGGAAAGCGCGGTGCGATTCCTTGGGCAAAACCGCAAGTTTTGGCCGGCCAACCTGCTCGAGGAAGTTGGCCCGATGCCCGAGGGCGACCTCCTGCGCCTGGGACCGTACGAAATTAGTACCGTGCGGCTACCCCTCGCGGAACTGACCACGGGGACGAAGTGAAACTATGTTATCAACACGCACTTTCATTGGGATCATACCCATGGCAGCCACGCCTATCGCGTCGCGGAACAGGGCAGCCGTGGGTGCGGCTGCGCCATAGCCGTGTTCATCGTTGGCTCGCTGAAAGCATTAGGTAGGTCTTTGTGGCTTTGGTGAATACCAGAATCAGCTTTGAGTGTACGCCAGAGGAAACATAGCCCTTCAGCGTTTCATAGTCCTCAAGCGCCTTTCGCGCTTCCAGCATACTGAGCTTGGCGGATTCTATATCATGAAGGGAAGCCGTCATCGGCCTGCTTTCTTAGTCCATTCCAGGGGAAAGAAACGGCCATTGATACCGTCGAAAACTATGCGATTGAACAGGGGATTCCCCCAATATCCCTCTTGCCCCCCCCACATAGTCGAAGCCAGCTTGGATATGCTCTTCTCGCTTATCGGGCTCACTCTTAGCAAAGGCGAGGTGCTCGGCGGCTTGCTTGAGATGATGCTTAATTAGCTTTTCGTCGTCATACAGCAGGACAACATTTGATGCATCCATCTTAGCTAAGAAAATGGCGTCTCCCAGTTCCTCATACCGTTGGTCCCAGTTCATACTCTGGACTCCGTGCGCATCACCTTCTTGGTCCTGCTTCTTCTGAGCCATAGGTCCCCCTCGGGGCTGACCATCACGCCTTAAACCGTCACACGGGCTCGGTTGGGCTTGGGGTGCTTATCTCCGACCGCCGACTCGCCTAGTCTTGCCTGGCTTTAGCGAGATTCCGGCATCGGACGAATTGATAGACAAATGAGACAGATACAATCAGCATCCCACAGTCACTGGCACAGAGAAGACGAATCGCCAGCGTCCGAGCCACGACTAGCGCCTTCCAAATCAGGTTGCCTGCACTGGCGGCCGAGAACATGGCGTCTCCCAAAAAGTTTGGACCAACAGTTTTGCTTGTAACATGGGTGCTGGATTAAGCCAACAGTACGGGGGTACTAGCCCAACTTTCGCAGTTGCGAACTATTTTGAGCAAAATTTGACCTTGGTGCCGGTGTAAGTTCTTGCCGGTCAATCCCGCCATCTGGAAAAGCCG
>Ga0209039_10001981_pt1 | contig 18105 bp, 12 predicted proteins | sample BogFormECP12_OM1_FD_188238 | JGI IMG/M metagenome (GOLD analysis project Ga0209039, IMG submission 188238) | Bog forest soil microbial communities from Calvert Island, British Columbia, Canada - ECP12_OM1 (SPAdes) (version 2) | ecosystem: Environmental > Aquatic > Freshwater > Wetlands > Bog ...
CACGCCAAGACTCGCCCTGCCGCGAAGCGCGCCCGCCACAGGCGCTGAACGATGCCAAGTGGGGCAGGATGGTATCCTGCGCACCGATTGACAATATTGACAATCGGTGCTGCCGGGCTCCGCCGGGCTGCGGACCACAGTCATTCCCGCCCCTACCACACGTGGCACGCGTTCTCACTCACCATCGGCTGACCCGCTTTGCACGAAAACGCCTTCTGGAACTCCGGCATATTCTGTACCGTGCCATTCACCCGGAAGTGACCCGGCGAATGCGGATCGGTCATCGCCCGCTGGCGCAATTCCTGCGGCGACATGTTCTCGCACCACACCTGCGCAAATCCCAGGAACAGCCGCTGCTCTGGCGTGAACCCGTCGATCTTCTCGTGCTTACCTTTCAGCGCATCCTCCAGCGCCATGTAGGCCACGCGCAATCCGCCGTTATCCGCCGTGTTCTCGCCCAGCGTCAGCCGTCCGTTCAGCTTCACATCGTCAACTGAAGTGAACCCGGAGTATTCGTTCGCCACGCAGCTGACCCGCTTTTCGAACTCTTCGCCATCTTTGGCCGTCCACCAATCGCGCAGATTCCCGTCGCCATCGAACTTGCGGCCCTGATCGTCGAAGCCGTGTGTCATCTCGTGCCCGATTACGCTTCCCACCCCGCCGTAGTTCACCGCGATATCGCGCTTCGAGTCGAAAAACGGCGGCTGCAGAATGCCCGCCGGGAAATTAATGCTGTTGTTCTGCGGGCTGTAGAAGGCGTTCACCGTCGGCGTCGTCATGCCCCATTCCGTCTTGTCCGTGGCTTGCCCGATCTTCTCGATCCGCTGGTCGTACATCGCTTCCGACGCGCGCTCCGCGTTGCCCAGGTAATCGTTCGGCGCAACCGTCACCTTGCTGTAGTCCCGCCACTTCTTCGGATAACCCACGTTGTTGGTGATCGCCTTCAGCTTTTTCTCGGCTGCGGCCTTGGTCTCGTCCGTCATCCACGACAGGTTGGCGATATCGTCGCCCATCGATTTCTCCAGGCCTTCCACCAGCTTCGTGATCTGCGCCTTGGCGTCCCCGCTGAACGCCAGTTGCACATACTTCTGCCCCAGCAGATCGCCCAGCGCGCGGTCCGTCGCCGCCACGCAGCGAATGTTCCGCGGCCGCTGCTCCTTCACGCCCGCCAGATACCCCTGCCAGAAATTGAAGGACTCGTTCTCAAAGCTCTCCGCCATCTCCGACGCCGTCGCGCGCAGCAAATGGTAAGAGAAGTAAATCTTCCACGCATCGATCGGCACCGCCTGCAAATCCGCCGACAGTTGCTTCAGGCCGTCCGGATACGCCACGTTGAGCGAATCGAATGCCGGCGCGCCCACGCCCTTGAAATAAGCGTCCCAATCGAAGTTCGGCGCCAAAGCCGCCAGTTCTTTGCGTGTCAGCATGTGGTAGGTCTTGTTGGGATCGCGCATGGACACGCGATCCAGCGCGTCCTTCGCCAGCACCATTTCGAAATCCATCACCATGGAGGCCTTCAGCGCCGCCGCCTGCTCCGTGTCGCCCGCCAGCTTGAACATGTTCGCGACGTGCTGTACGTAGTGCTGGCGGATCTCCACGCTCTTTGCGTCCTGCTTCAGATAGTAGTCGCGGTCCGGCAGCGCAAGGCCTCCCTGCCGCAGCCCGGCGATGGTCCGGTTGGAGTCCTTGGGATCCGGCTGCGCCGCAAATCCGAAAACCACCGGCACGCCCATGTGGTGCAGCCGCGCCACCTCCGCCACCATCCCCGCCATGTCCGCCAGCCCCGCAATCCGCTCCAGCTCCGGCTTGATCGGCTCGATCCCCTTCTTGTTGATCGTCGCCGTGTCCATGCAACTCGTGTAGAAGTCGCCGATCTTCTGGTCGATCTCCGAACGCTTCGCCGCGCCCGCGGCCGCTCCCTGCAAGATGTCCAGTTCCACTCGCTCGTTGCGATCCTGCAGCTCGTTGAATCGTCCGAAGCGCGCCCGGTCAGCCGGCAGCGGGTGACTGGCCATCCAGTTCCCGCAGGCATATTTATGAAAGTCGACGCACGGATCCACGCTCGTATCCATCGACGCTTTATCGACGCCCGAGACCGTCGAAGCGGCCCGACCCTGTGCCAGCGCCAGGGCAGGCAAAAGGAAAAACAGACTCATTCGGATCATAAGCTCTGATTCTAGCTCCTGTGCAGTCTCCCCGCGTTCCCCGCCATGCGGTATAGTTCTCTCCATGAAAACTTTTCGGTTCCTCGCACCGGCCCTCCTCGCGCTTCCTCTGTTCGCGCAGCCCAGCGCCACCGTCCCGGTCAAGCCCGGCCGCGATGCCGCCCAGCCCGTCGATGAGGAATACACCAGGAAGATCCGCGAGTACACCACCGAGCCCTTCTTCAACTCGCCCCTCACCGATTACCTGCCGGCCTCCAAGACCGTCCCCACTCCCAAGGCCGTCCTCGGCGACGTCGCCGGCGCGCCCGGCATTCTGCCCTACTCGCAGGAAGTCTATCGCTACATGCGCATGCTCCAGGCCGCCAGCCCGCGCGTCAAAGTTTTCACGATAGGCAAGACCGAAGAAGGCCGCGAGATGATCGCCGTGGCCGTCGCCTCCGAAAAGTTGATCGCCCAGCTCGACCAGAACCACGACCGCCTCGCCAAGCTCGCCGACCCCCGCACCATCTCGCTCAACGACGCCGAAGCCGACAAGCTGGTCGCCGCCTCCACGCCCATTTACTACATCACCGGCACCATCCACTCCACCGAAACCGGCGCGCCCACCGCTCTTATGGAGCTGGCCTACCGCCTGGCCGTGGATGAGAGCGCCTACGTCAAATTCATCCGCGAGAACGTCATCACCCTCATCACTCCCATCGTGGAAGTGGACGGCCGCGACCGCATGGTCGACATCTACAAGTGGCACCTCGCGAACCCCGGCAAGCAATGGCCCAACCTGGTTTACTGGGGCCACTACGTGGCCCACGACAACAATCGCGATTCCATGGGCCTCACCCTGCAGCTCACCCGCAACGTCCTCAACACCTTCACCGGATGGAAAGCGCAGGTGCTCCACGACCTCCACGAATCCGTCCCCTACCTCTACGACAACACCGTCGGCGACGGCCCCTACAATGCCTGGATCGACCCCATGCTGGCCGACGAGTGGCAGATGATGGGCTGGAACAACGTCTCCGAGATGACCAAATTCGGCATGCCCGGGGTCTTCACCCACGGCACCTTCGACACCTGGTCGCCCAGTTACCTCATGTTCATCGCCGCCATGCACAACGGCATCAGCCGCCTCTATGAAACTTTCGGCAATGGCGGCGCCGATACCGAAGAGCGCACTTTGCGCCCCAACGAGTACGCCCGCACCTGGTTCAAACAGAATCCGCCGCTGCCCAAAGCCAAGTGGTCCCAGCGCAACAACAATAATTATGAAGAGACCGGCCTCATGACAGGGCTGGCCTTTTTCGCCGCCAACAACAAGCTCTTCCTCCACAACTTTTATCTCAAGGCCAGGCGCTCCATTGAGAAGCCCCACACCGAAGGCCCGGCCGCCTACGTCTTCCCCGGCGACGATCCGCGTCCTGGCGCGCAGGCCGACCTCCTCCGCATGTTGCAGGACCAAGGCTGCGAGATCTCTCGTGCCAGCGCGCCTTTTACTGTCATGATGCCTGGCAAGAAGCCCGCGCGCGCGGGCCGCGGCGGCGGGGCCACGGATCCCGCCACCGATGGCGACACGCCCAAGCCGGAAGAGAAACCCAAGCCCGTAGCCCGCACCTTCCCCGCCGGCACTTACGTCCTGCGCATGGATCAGCCCTATAGCCGCATCGCCGACACCCTGCTCGATTATCAATATTGGGCCGCCAACGATCCGCAGAAGAGCATCTACGACGACACCGGTTGGACCTTTGGCGAGCTCGGCAACGTGCAGGTCTCGCGCGTGGCCGATCTGAAAGTGCTCGACGCCGCCATAACGCGCGTCAGCGGCGCCGTGCGCTCACCCGGGGGAATCGAAGGCACCGGCGACGTCTACCTCATCAATCACAACGCCGATAGCACCCTGGCAACGCTGCGTTACCGCTTCCCCGAGGCTTCTTTCGACACCGCCGAAGAGCCCTTTGAAGCCGCCGGCCGCAAGTTCAACCGCGGCTCTTTTGTCATCCGGGGCATTCCGAATGCCGGCCTTGCCGCCTCGGTCACTGAGCTCGGCGTCCAGGCTTATGCCGTGGCTGCCGCGCCCGCCGTCAAGACCCATCCGCTGCGCGCCGCGCGCATCGCCATCATGCACACCTGGCTCAATACCCAGGCCGAAGGCTGGTGGCGCCTGGAGTTCGACCGCCTGCAAATCCCCTACAGCTACATCAGCACCCAGGCCATCTCGAAAATCGCCGACCTTCGTTCCAAGTACGACGTCATCGTCTTCGGCCCCGGCGCGGGCGGCAACCCGCAGACCATCGTCAACGGCCGGCCGATGTACGGCAACCCGCTGCCCTGGAAAGTCACTCCCGAAACGCCCAATCTGGCCCACACCGACGAAACCGACGACATGCGTCCCGGTCTCGGTTGGGCGGGCCTCGACCGCCTCCAGGAATTCGTCCGCCAGGGCGGTCTGCTCATCACCGCCAACGACACCACCAATTTCGCTGTTACTTTCGGCTTCACTCCCGGCGTCTCGATCGGCGCCCCGCGGAACCTGAAAGTCACCGGCTCCGCGCTGCGCTCCAAGATGGTCGACGCCACCAGCCCTATCGCCTACGGTTATAGCGACAACCTGGCGATTTTCGCTTCCAACCCACCTATCTTCTCGGTCTCGAACCTGGCCGGAGGCGGCGGAGGTGGTGGCCGCGGCGGGGCGGGCGGTAGCGAGCGTCCCACCGGCCGCGGCACCGCCGACGACCCCGACATCCCGCAGGGCCGCCTGCAAGCCGACATCCCCGACGAGCCCCACGCCGAAATCTGGCAGGCGACGCCGCTAACCGACGAGCAGTTTCGCAACCCGGTCAACGTGATTCCGCCCGTCCAGCGCCCCAGAGTGATCCTGCGCTATTCGAACGCCAATGAGTTATTAGTCTCCGGCCTGTTAGATAACGGCTCCGAGTTAGCCCAGCACGCCGCTGTGATCGATTCGCCTCTAGGCGCCGGCCACGTGGTCTTGTTTTCGAACAACCCCTTCTGGCGAGCCGAAACGAAGGGCAGTTACTTTTTGGTTTTCAATGCAATTTTGAATTTTGATAATCTGGGGGCGGGGAGAAAGCTGGCGGACAGGTAACATCTGGGAGCTGTGGCGCAATATTGAAGCTTTTGAAAATGCGTCCGGAAGCTGTGAAATAATGCCCAAAATCATTTTGGGCCTCAAATGTTTTCATCAGCTTACACTGTGCAAAACTGGCCGAAAATCGATTATTTCGCAGCTTCCCGTCCCCTTTACGCCTACGCCCGTCCCCTTTACGCCGAGTTTTCCAGCCGTAGGCGCATCTAACCGCTGCAGCCGCCGGTGTCCCGGCTGCCAACCCACTGCTGATCGCGGCTATTCAGTGTGCGGCTGACGTGCGATACGACTCGACATTAGTGAAAAAACGGGAAGCTGTCGAAGCACATTACGCCGCGCTGACAACTTGCGGAGAGCTTGCGCCTATTGTAAAAAGAACAACCGCGCAATCCGGCGTCTACGACTACGAGTTTGCGCTAGCAACAAATAGCCTGCCGGGGATCTTACTCGGGTACAAGTCTCCCGAACCGCCGTTCATCGCGCCCGCTGGCTTGGTTGCGACTCCGTAATTCGAGCCGGAGGGGCAGACGCATCTTCGCCGGCGGCCGCCACACCTAACCCATTTGAGAGCCCTGCCCTACGACCTCTGGCCGAATGGGGACGGGCCGAATGGGTCGGGCCGAATGGGCTGGGCCGAATGGGGCAAGAGCGGGTCGGGCAAGAGCGGGTCAGCCTGAACGCGGCGCTTTTCTCTGGGATCCTCGTTCTTCGATGCTGGCCCGCGGAGACAACTAAGCCGCTGGCGCGGCGGTCGCTACTGCTTCCCTTTGTCGGTGTCCTTCGTCCCTGGTTTCGCTTCTTCCGTGTCGTCAACGGGCTTGGAGAGATGGAGTTTGCGCATCTCTTTGGCTCCGACCTTGGGATCCACAGGCGTGACCTTAATCGCCGTTCCCATGGGTGCGGCGGTCCATTTGAAGTAATAGGTTTTGCCCGCCTCCGCCTCAAGCCGGGCCCGCTCGTTTTCTTTCTGCAAGGCTTGATTGAGGGCCGCCCCAGCGGACATGATGACGCTTCCGTAGTACATCTTGTTCAATCCGGAGATCACAACAGTCCCCGGCGGCACTTCCATGAACGCGTATTCGTCGTTGAGGAGTCTGGCGAGATGAGTGGTGTTGACATAGAGATCGTCGTGTGAGGCCGAGCCGGTAAATCTGTACACGCGGTAGATACAGACGATGGCTTTGCCGCTGGATGGCGCGGGCAGTTCGGCGGGAGTTTTGGAATCCTGTGCGACGGCGAGCGGCCCGGTGAAGAGAAACGCCATCGCACTGAACGCGAGCAGAAAGCTTGCGAGTGACCTGCAAGCTCCCCTGGGGCAAAACGCTGCGACGCGGTTGAAGACGGTGTTAGGCATGGGAGCGCTCCTTTCCCTAAGTTTCGGAATCCGGTGATGCAGTATAGCCCGGGATTTCCATAATTGGTTCCCCCGGCCAGTTCAGTATGCACCGAACGGCCTTTGATCCGAAATTTCCATTTCGGACTTCCAGATCTCTTTCAGTATAGGCCAAAGCGCCATCCTTTGGTCCTACGAGCCGGATTCTTCTTCCCGGAGCCGTATGGGGACAGCCGCGTTAGCGCCCGTGGCGCCGTCGCAACCGCTCCCTCACTATGCGGCTGGCATTCTCCGCGCGGTGCGGGTCGCGACCAGCAACAGTTCCAATACACTGCGATGCTGCCTCGTGGAGCGCCGCTTGCGGCGGGTCGAAGTGCAGTTCCAGCGCTTCCCTCAGGTTGGCTAGAGCCTTTCCCTTGGTTTCGCCCTGGCTGGCGACGTCGACTTCCAGGCTCTGAGAGACATACCACTTCCCCTCACGCCAAACTGTCGCGGCGAATGGTCGCTTCATGACTTCATTTGTTTCACAGGCAAGGGCGCCTCGCATTCAAGGGTACGTCGCCTTGCATTTGAGCGCGGCCCTTCAAGCCCCAAACCTCTCCGCCGCGCGCATCTTCGCTTTGGCTGCTTCTTCTTCCCGATTCTTTGGCGGTGCATTGGTTTCGAGCGATCGCAGCAACCGGGTTGAGACGCCGGCTACCTCATCGACGGCGGCCAGAAACACGGCCTCGTTGGTCTTTGACGGTTTGGTGAAGCCGCTGATCTTTCTCACAAACTGGAGCGACGCGGCTCGAACTTCTTCGGGAGTCACTGGCGGATCGAAGTTGAAAAGCGTCTTGATATTCCTGCACATTTCATTAGTATGCAATAAGAGTTACATACCCTTTGTTTATGATATAGTGGGCCGCGTAGAGTTCCATACGCTTCGGGCCCTCGTGAGGTAATCATGAATCGACGTTCTTTCGCAGGAATGATCGCAGCAACCCCCGCGCTGGCGAATCTGGCATTCGCCCAGGGCGCAGCCGCAAAAAAATCCGGCTGCTACCTGCTGCAACATTACTATCTCCAGCTCGGATCTCAGGCCACCCGCCTGGCGGACTATCTGAGTAAGACCTATCTGCCGGCGCTGGCCAAAGTGCACTCGGGGCCTACACTCGTGCTGGACGCGCAACTTTCTCCGCACCTGCCGCTGGTCACCGTTGTTAGCGGTTATCAGTCGGTTGAGCAGATGTGGAGCGTGCGGACCAGCCTGAATGCGGACAAGACATTCGAAGCCGCAACCGACGCCTGGCAGGGCGGCGCGGAACCGCCTTTCGACAGCATGAGCACGGTGTTACTGGAAGCCGCCGGGTTTTCTCCGGAGCTCGCGCCGCTCGCGCCGCAGCCGAAAGAGCCGCGGATTTTCGAAATGCGCGTCTACCAGACGCGGACGCTGAAGGGACTGAGGGGGCTTATGGAGCGATTCGCGGAAGCCGAAGTCAAGATCCTCGCCAAAGCAGGGTCGCAGCCCATCCTGTTCGGGGCCACGGCGATCGGTCCCGACAACCCCAACCTCACCTGGATGATCGCATTTGAAGATATGGCGGCCCGGGAGAAATTCAACGCGGCCTTCGCCGCCGACCCCGACTGGATCAAGCTGCGGCAGCAATCGCTGGACCGTTACGGCCAGATCCCGAGCATCCGGCGAATCACGCTCTACCGGGCCACGGCCTATTCGCCGATCCGTTAGTACCCATATCAGGCCGCCTTCACAACATCTCAAAATAGATCAGTGACGCCGCGTAGCGTTGATTGTGCCTTCAACCGCTATCCTTCACAATGGAAACGTGCGCATCCTGCTGGTGGAAGATGAATCTCGCGTAGCCGGCTTTATCGCCCGCGGCTTGCGCGAACAGTCCTATGCCGTCGATATTGCGCGCGACGGCGAGCAGGCCATTTATCACGCCACCGTCAACGAATACGACCTCGTGATTCTCGACGTCATGCTTCCCATCAAAGACGGCCACGCCGTCTGCCGGGAGCTGCGCAGCGCCGGCTTCTCCACGCCCATCCTCATGCTGACCGCGCGGGCCGCCGTCGACGACCGCGTCGCCGGCCTCGATTCCGGCGCCGACGACTATCTCGCCAAGCCCTTCGACTTCAAGGAACTCCTCGCCCGCCTGCGCGCTCTGCTGCGCCGCACCAAAGTGCTGCGGGCACAGGTCTGCCGCGTCGGCGATCTCGCGCTGAACACGGCCAGCCATGCCGTCACTCGCGCCGGCAAGCCCGTCAGCCTCACCGCCAAGGAGTACGCACTTCTCGAATTTCTGGTGCTCAACGAAGATCGCGTGGTGGGCCGCGAGCAGATCGCGCAGCACGTCTGGGACGAAAGTTTCGATCCTTTTTCCAACGTCATCGACGTCTACATCAAACGGCTGCGCGCCCGTCTCGAAAGCGGCGGCGCCAGCCGCCTGATCCGCACCCGCCGCGGGGAAGGCTACATGCTGAGCGCCAATCCGGGAGCCGCCGATGACTAACAGCTTCCGCTTTCGCCTCACGCTCTGGTACCTGCTGTTCTTCTCGCTGCTGTTCGTTCTCTTCGGCCTGTTTCTCCATGGCGTGCTCTCCCACGCGCTCGAGCGGCGCCTCGACGAAGGTCTCGCGGTGGAGGCCAACACCACCGCCGCCATGTTTCAGGATGAGTTCGAAGAGATGAAGGGCAATGTCTCGGCGGCCTCTTCCGAAGCCGTCTCCGGCATGCGCCTGCACGGCAGCCTGGTCGCGGTTCTCTCCGGAAACCGCCTGCTGGCCGCCAGCACTCCACTGCCGCAACCCCAGATCGATTTCATTGCCGCGCGCGCCGCACTCCATCCCACGACCGATCTCGCCGTGGCTGTTCCCCTGGTGACGCCCAATGGCGCGCGCGCCGCGGTGCACCGTGTCACCGTCGGCGGGCGGGACTACCAGGTGGTCGCGCTCCAGTCTCGCGACGAACTCGTGGAGGATCTCGCCGTCCTTCGCCGCGTCACCTTGCTGGCGCTGCCCCTGGTGATCGCGCTCGCCGGCTTCGGCGGTTACTGGCTGGCCAGCCGCAGCCTCGCCCCGCTCGGCTGGATGGCCCAGCAGGCCCATCGCATCACCGGCAGCAATCTCAATACGCGCCTCGATATCGGCAATGCGGCCGACGAGCTGGCCACGCTCGCCGCCTCGTTCAATGCGCTGCTCTCGCGCCTCGATCTCTCCTTCGAAAGCATGCGCCGCTTCGTCGCCGACGCCTCCCACGAGCTTCGCACTCCTCTTTCCATCATCCGCGGCGAGGCTGATGTGGCCCTCTCCCACGACCGCACCGCCGCCGAGTACCGCGAGTCTCTCGCCATCATCCTGGACGAATCCCGCCGTCTCTCGCGCCTGGTCGATGACCTTCTCAACCTCGCCCGCGCCGACGCCGGACGCCTCAAGCTGCAATTCAAAGAGTTCTATCTCAACGATCTCCTGGCCGAATGTTGCCGCTCCGCGCAATCGCTCGCCACGGCCCGTGGCATCGCGCTCGAATGCCGCCCCGCCGAGGACGCGCCCTTCCGCGGCGACGAGGAACTGCTGCGCCGGCTGGTGATGAACCTGCTCGACAACGCGATCCGCTACACGCCCCCGGGCGGCCAGGTATCGGCCGCGCTTGAAACCGAAAATGCGCGGTTCCGCATCCGCATCGCCGACAGCGGAGTGGGCATCTCGCCCGACGCCGCTCCGCACGTTTTCGAGCGCTTTTACCGCGCCGACACAGCCCGTTCACGCCAGGATGGCGGCTTCGGCCTGGGCCTCGCCATTGTCAAGTGGATCGCCGAATCGCACCGTGGCGAAGTAGACCTCGCCTCGACCCCCGGCGCGGGCAGCACCTTTACCGTCACGCTGCCGCGTTGAGCGTGGAACAGACGATCGGTTGTTGTCGTCAAGCAGCGGGCTTGAGTGAGGGATGACAGGCCACGAAAGGCGATGGCCTGTCCCACTTAACCGAACAGTATTGGGTCTAGGCCGGCCCAGGCGAGGGCTAGACGTATTCGAACAGGGCCATGAAGCCGAAATCCATATGCAACTGCTGATGACAGTGGAACAGCGTGAGGCCGGGATTATCCGCCACAAAGTCGATCTCCATCTCCTGGTAGCCGCCGACCATGACAACATCCTTGATGACACCGGACGTTGGCTGCCCAGCCACACGTGTCAGTTCGAAACTGTGACGATGAAGGTGGACCGGATGGATGTCGTCGCTGGCGTTGCGCATGCGCAACCGGTACCGTTTGCCGTGACTTACGCAAAACATTGGATGCATCGGCTGCATCCGATCCTCCGCAAACGCGAAATCGTTGATCGTCCACCGGTTGAAACCACTCTCGGCTGCGTTTTGCTCGGCAAAGACCATTTCGATGACTTGATCCGGCTCTGGAACCGAAGCCCCGGATTTCCAAATTGAGTGTAGTTCCCAGTGGAACGGCTTTGGGGCCACCCAACGCGGTTTGCCGTTCTGGCCGGCATATTCAACTACCGTACCCATGCCGTGCTGCCGGTCGTCGTCCGCCATATCGCCCATAATCCAAATGCCGGGGTGATTCATCTCTACGATTGCGGATACTCGCTCTGCTGTGCCCAGCCAAAGTCCCGGCACGCTCACTGGCTTGGGAATTGGGTTGCCGTCCATCGCAACAACCGTGAAAATGTGTCCGGGCAACGCAAGACTGCGGATTTCGGTTGCACTCCCGTTCAGAACGTGGAAAAGTATGCGTTCGCCTTGCTTCACGCGGATCGGTTCACCACTACCCAGCATTCGTCCGTTGATGGTGAAAGAACCATACCCGACCTCGAATCCATGAGGCATGCCTTTGGCAAGCGAGGCGTTCATGGCGTTCTCGCCGGGATCTTTCAGTTCCTTTACCGTGGTTGCGGGCATCAGAAAATCCATGGCCATGTCACCGCCTCGGCTGAGCGTCGGTTCGAATTCCGTCAGCGTGAGGAAGACCTCGCGATCATAGTTTCCGCAGTTGCTCTTGGGTTCGACATAGACCGGCCCGACCAAGCCCGTATACTGTCCCGTGTTCAGATTTGCCCCCGCGCGGACGTGGGTGTGGTAGAAGCGATAACCGGAAGGCTCGGGGACGAACGTGATGCGGCGGCTTCCGTGAGGGGGAATGAACGGCGTGCCTTCTTCGGCGGCGCCATCGACATCGGTAGAGAGAAACTGCCCATGCCAATGCAGTTGCTCGGGCGTGTCGGTTTGGTTGTTAATGTCGATGGTGACTTGTTTGCCTTCCTGGAAGCGGAGCAGTGGTCCGGGGAATTGACCGTTGTACGGAACCGTGGAAACGATGCGATTCGGGGCCAGCTCCACCGGCTTCACAGCGATTGTCAGGGTGTAATCCGCAGGGCCGGCCTCTTTTGGCCGGGACATTGAGGACTGCCTGCAGCCAACGGCCTGGCCAAGTCAGGAACCCCCCGCCAGCGTGCCCACGGCTTCCACGAAGTTCTGGCGCGACAAAGCGAGAACTTGGCATTAGGCCTCCAGAACGGGGTCGAATTGACCTCAGTCGTTTTCCGAGGCCAGTATACCGCAGCGCGGTGGCGTCTCGGGGCGACGACTACCTCACCAAGGGCAGCACTTTTGCCATCACGCTCCCGCATTGATTCATCGTCCGTTCATGTTCGAAATTCTATACTGGGGTTCCTACAATGAAGTACATTCTGCCGACCCTGGGCTTAGGCCTCGCCCTCTGCCTGCCGGCCTTCGCCCAAACTCCTTCCGCTGGTTCTTCGCCACTCCGGATCACGTTACAGGAAGCCATGGAGCGCGCCCGGAGATACAGCCAGCAGACCCTCACCGCCAACCTGGCGGCCCTGATGGCGCACGAAGACACCGTGCAGGCCAAGGCCGCGCTGCTGCCTTCGGTCAACGGCATCAGCCAGTTCATCTACACTCAACCCAACGGCACGCCCAGCGGCACTTTCGTCTCTAATGACGGTCCGCATGTCTACAACAACCAGGCCAACGTGCATGCCGACATTTTCGCTCCGGCCAAACGCGCCGATTACCACCGCGCCATGGCCGCCGAAGCCGCGGCCCGCGCCAAGGCCGATATTGCCACGCGCGGTCTGATTGCGACCGTGATGCAGAATTACTACGGCATGGCCGTGGCTGCGCGAAAGCTGTCCAACGCGCGCCAGAGCCTCCAAGACGCCCGGCAGTTCCTCGACATCACCCAGAAGCAGGAAAAGGGCGGGGAAGTGGCCCACTCCGACACCGTCAAGGCCGAGCTGCAGTTGAACGACCGGCAGCGCGACGAGCAGGAAGCCCAGCTCACCCTCGATAAAGCACGCATCGGTTTCGCCGTCCTGCTATTCCCCGATTACCGCCAGGATTTCGATGTGGTCGACGATCTCGATACGCTCTCACCGCTCCCGGCCTACACCGAAATCCAGTCGCTCGCCGGCAAGAACAGCCCCGACATTCGCGCCGCCCAAGCCGTGGTCGAGCAGGAGGATTATGAAATCCGGTCGGCCCGCGCCGAAATGCTGCCGACGTTTTCCCTGGACTATTCCTTCGGAACCAACGCCAACCAGTTCGCCCTGCACAATCCCGAGGGCCAGCTCCTGCTCGGCAACGTCGTGCAGGCCCAGTTGGTTGTTCCTTTGTGGGCCTGGGGCGCCGCGCGAAGCCGCGTCAAGCAGGCCGAATTCAAACTGCAGCAGGCCAGGAACGATCTCAGCTTCACCCAACGTCAGCTCCTCTCGTCGCTCGACGCCTTTTACCGCGAAGCTGGCCTGGCGCACGATCAGCTCAGCTCGCTGCACCATTCGCTCGACCTTTCCAAACAGAGCCTGGATTTAACGCTGCTCCGCTACCAGGCCGGTGAAGTCTCCGTCCTGGAAGTGGTCGATGCCCAGTCCACACTCCGCGACGCCCGCAACGCCGTCGACGACGGACTCGTCCGCTTCCGCGTCTCGATCGCCAACCTTCAGACACTGACGGGAGCCTTTTAGCCGATGAAAAAGAAATGGTTGTTTGCCGCCCTGGCCGCCTGCCTGCTCGCCGCTTCGGGCTGTTCCAAAAAAGAAGAAAGCGAGACCGAGGCGCCCGCGCCCGTCCAGGTCACGGCTGTCACACAGGAACCCATCCGCCGCATCGTCTCGGGCGATGGCGTTCTGTTCCCGCAAGACCAGACCAGCGTGATGCCCAACATCTCCAAGCCTGTGGTCAAGTTCCACGCCAATCGCGGCGATCACGTGAAGCAGGGCCAGTTGCTCGCAGTCCTGGAAAGTCGCGATCTGGCAGCCGCCGTCGCCAACGCCAAGAGCCAGCTCAACCAGGCCGAGCTCAATCTCCACACCGTGGAAATGGCCTCCGTCCCCGAAGCCGTGGTGAAAGCCGAGACCGATGTCGAATCCGACAAGCAGCAGCTCGACGCCGCCCAAAAACTCCTCGACAGCCAAACCGAGCTTTTCCGCCAGGGCGCGCTGGCCGGCCGCCGCGTGGATGAGGCCCGCGTCCAGTTTGTTACCGCCAACACGCAACTGCGGGCCGCGCAGGAGCATCTTCGAGCTCTCAACTCGGTCAGCAAGGGGGATCAGATCTCCACGGCGCAGGCCCAGGTGCAAGCCGCCCAAGCCCAGGTGCTCTCCGCCGATGCCCAGCTCGGTTACGCTCAGATCCACAGCCCCATTAGCGGCGTTGTCGCCGATCGCCCCATCTATGAAGGCGACATGGCCGTCCCCGGCACTCCCCTTATCACCATCATGGATATCTCGCGCGTGGTCGCGCGCGTCAACATCCCGCAGAACCAGGGCAACCTCGTCAAGGTCGGCCAGGCGGCCGAGGTCATCCAGGCCGATAGCGGCCAGCAAGTCCCCGGCAAAGTCATCGTTGTGAGTCCCGCCACCGACGCCAACAGCACTACCATCCAGGTTTGGATCCAGGCTGGCAATCCCGGCGAAAAACTGAAACCGGGGGCCAGCGTCCACGCCAAGATCATCACCGAAGAGTTCAAGAACGCAACTACGGTTCCGGCGGCGGCCATTCTTCCCGGAGAAACCGGAGGCACCGCCGTTCTGGTGATCATCGACTCCGTGGCGCACCGCAGGGCCGTGCAGGTGGGCGTGCGCGAAGGCGACAAAGTGCAAATCCTCAACGGCTGCCGGCCCGGCGAAGAGGTGGTCACCGTGGGCGGCCTGGGCGTCGACGACAAGGGCAAGGTCAAAGTCATCGACACCTCCGTGCAGGAGGCCGACGACGAAGATCAAAACACACCGCCCGCCGCGGATTCCAAGAAGGACACGAAGAAAGACGAGGCTAAGCCGAAAGCCAAATGAGCGACCTTTCGACACCTCCACCCGTCACCGAGGGCGCCGACGCGCCGCACTGGACCGCCCGCCACGGCAAATCCATTATCTTCGTGATCCTGACGCTGGTGGTGGTGGGCGTGTACCTGGCGCTGACCATCCCCGTCGCCGTCTTCCCGGATACCAACTTCCCGCGCATCGTGGTGGGTGTGGATAACGGAGTGTTCCCCATCGACCAGATGCTGGTTACCGTGACCAAGCCCCTCGAAGATGCCGTAAACATTGTTCCCGGCCTCGACCACCTGTGGTCGATCACCAGCCGGGGCACCGCCGAGATCGACCTGTTCTTCAGTTGGCACGCCGACATGAACCGCACGCTCGAGTTGGTCAACGCGGCGCTGGCCCGCGTGCAGACCTCGCTGCCGCCCACCGCCAAGATCACCGCCAACCGGCTGACTTTCGCGGCGTTCCCCATTATGGGCTACAGCCTGACGTCCGACAAGATTCCCCAAACCACTTTGTGGGAGACGGCTACCTACGATATCAAGCCGCGGCTCAATCGCCAGACCGGCGTTTCGTCGGTGGTGGTGCAGGGCGGCCAGGTTCCGGAATTCCAGGTCCAGCCGAATCCCGCCAGACTGGTGCAAGCCGGCGTCACGATCCCGAATATTCTCGACGCCATCACGCGCAGCAACATGATCGATTCGCCCGGGCTGATCGAGGCCAATCACCAGCTCGTGCTCAGCCTGGTCAGCGGGCAGACGCGCACCCCCGAAGAGATTGGCAACATCGTCGTCAGGACCACGCCCGCGGGCGCGCCCATTCGCATCGCCGATATCTCGACCGTCAGCCCCTCTGTGATGCCGGTCTACACCGTGGTCACCGCCAACGCCAAGCCTGCGGTGTTACTCAATATTCTTCGCCAGCCCGACAGTAACACGGTGGTGGTAGCTAACGCGGTCAAGGCGGAAATCGAAGCGCTCAAGAAAGACCTGCCCAAGGGTGTGGAGTTGCGGCCGTTTTATGACCAATCCCTGATCGTCACCGAATCCATCAAGAGCGTGCGCGACGCGATCCTCATCGGACTGATCCTGGCCTCGCTCATCATGGTGCTCTTCTTGCGCGACTGGGGAACTTCGCTGGTGGCCGGCCTGGTGATTCCCGCCACCATTGGCATCACTTTCATCGCCCTGGCGCTGATGGGCCAGAGCTTCAACCTGATGACGCTGGGCGGCCTCGCCGCAGCGGTGGGTCTGGTGATCGACGACGCCATCGTGGTGGTGGAGAACATCGTGATGCATCGCGATTCGGGGCAATCGCGCGCGGAAGCCATTCGCAGCGCCATCCGCGAAATTCGCGTTCCCCTGGTGGGCTCCACCATCACGCCGATCGTGGTTTTCCTGCCGCTCATCTCGATCACCGGCGTCACCGGCGTGTTCTTCCGCGCTCTGGCCGTTACGGTGGGAACGGCGCTGCTTACTTCGCTGGCGCTGGCCCTCACCTGGACGCCAACGCTCAGCTACTACTTCCTTCGCAGCCGCTCCGGAAGCCGCCCGGAAGGGCACCACTCCGTGCCGCCTGTCCTGATGAACGCCTACGCTCGCGTTCTCAAGATCGCATTGGAACATAAACTGTTGATGGCGGTGTTTGCGCTCCTGCTGATCGGCGGCTCCTGGTGGTGCTACAACCACACCGGATCCGACCTGCTTCCCGCCATGGACGAAGGCGGTTTCATCGTCGATTACATCATGCCCGCGGGGTCATCGCTCGAGGAAACTAACCGTGTTGTGACGCACGTCGAGAAGATTCTGCGCGCCACGCCCGAGGTGGAAAACACTTCCCGGCGCACCGGTCTCCAACTTGGCCTGGCGCAGGTCACCGAGGCCAACACCGGCGACATCTCCGTGAAGCTCAAGGCCGACCGCAAGCGCACCGGCGATGAAGTGATCGCCGACGTGCGCGCCAAGATCAGAGAGCAAGAGCCGGTACTCGACGTGGAATTCCCGCAACTCCTGCAAGACATGATCGGCGACCTCTCCAGCGCCCCCGAGCCGGTGGTCATCAAGCTGTTCTCGCAGGACCCCGTCCTGCTCGAGCAATGGGCCACTTCGGTGGGCGATACCATCAAGAAGATTCCCGGCGTGGTGGACGTGCTGAACGGCATCGAGAACACCATCAGCGGTCCCGCCACGGTCTTTAACGTCGACCAGGTCACGACGGCGCGCGCCGGCTTCTCTCCGCAGGAAGTGGAGCTCGACGCCAGCGCCGTCCTGCAAGGCGAACCGGCTTCCAACCCCGTGGTGGTCAACGACCGCTCCTATACCATTCGCGTGCGCTTTCCCCTGGAGACGCGCAAGACGCTAGACACCATCCGCGAGACCATGCTCATCAGCGGAACCGGCAAGACTGCCACCATCGGCTCGCTCGCCTCGGTGGTCGAGATTCCCGGCCAGACCGAAATCCGCCGCGACAACCTGCAGCGCAACGTGCAGGTGACCGCCCGATTCGAAGGCATGAACCTGGGCGACGGGATGAAAAAGGTGCAGGCCGCCATTGACGAGATGAAACTTCCTCCCAGCATCCGCGTTGAGTACGGCGGTCAATTCGAAGAGCAGCAAAAATCGTTTAAGGATCTGTTGATGGTTCTGGCGCTGGCAGTGCTGCTGGTGTTCACCGTGCTGCTGTTCGAGTTCGGAGACTTCGCCGCACCGATCGCGATTCTCTCTTCCGCGCTGCTCTCCACCTGTGGCGTCTTCCTGGCTCTGCTGGTTACGGGCACTACCTTCAACCTCTCGTCGTTCATGGGACTGATCATGGTGATCGGCATCGTGGCCAAGAATGGCATCCTGCTGCTCGATGCCGACCAGAAGTTCCGCGCCGCGGGCCTGCCGGCGGAGGAAAGTATGATTCGCGCCGGCGAGCGGCGGCTGCGTCCCATTATGATGACCGCTCTGGCCACGGTGGCCGGTATGCTGCCGCTGGCCTTCGGCCTTGGCGCCGGTTCTCAGATGCTGCAACCATTGGCCATCGCGGTGATCGGTGGCATTCTCGCCTCGATGGTCCTGTCACTAATAGTAACCCCGGCCGTACACTATTATATTAGTGGCCGGGATAGCATAAAGGAGTAACTCAACGATGAAAAAGCTTCTGATGTTAGCCCTCTTGGCTGCCGCTGTGTGGGCCGCCGAAGGTTATAAGATAATTAG
>Ga0209039_10001983_pt1 | contig 18091 bp, 14 predicted proteins | sample BogFormECP12_OM1_FD_188238 | JGI IMG/M metagenome (GOLD analysis project Ga0209039, IMG submission 188238) | Bog forest soil microbial communities from Calvert Island, British Columbia, Canada - ECP12_OM1 (SPAdes) (version 2) | ecosystem: Environmental > Aquatic > Freshwater > Wetlands > Bog ...
TCTTGTTCCAGTAGAACCAGTAGCGGATCACAGGCGGGCAGGTGACTTCCTCTAGCACGGCATTGATGGTGAACAAAAAGCTACCGCCCACCTCCGTCACTCTTGCGGGCTGGCAGGGACCTTTCGGCGGGATGGATTCTATGGTCGGCACTGGCACTGGGTAGCGCTCATCCGGCCAGCGGAGATTCATGATTTCCAGCAAGTCCTTGTCTGAAGTGCGCGGCTCAAACGAAGTCTGCCAAGTGAACGTGAAGGGTGTAAGCAGTTGCGACCCACGCTGTCGGTTGACCGCCTGAGTAATCGCTTGGGCAGCCAGCGTCGCACCCAACATGTTCCAGTGGATCCCGCCGCGCGGGAAGAGGTCAATCGGATAGCTGCTGCGGGCTTGTGCGGTCAGTGTGGCCGCGTCGACATAGCGAATGTGGTAGCGGTCCAGAATCGATCGGTAAACCTCGAGCTTGCGCAGCCGGTCCTCTTCCGTGGCCGGGCACTTGTAGCCCGCGGGCAGGTATTCCGGATAGACAGCGGGCTTGGAGGGAGTGTTCACGTAGAGGAAGATCTTGCCCCGAGCTTCGTAAAATCGCTGCATCCGAGCAATCTTCTCCGCCCACGCTTCCGCCCGCGGTCGGAGCTCCGCAGTGTCGCGCGCGCAATACTCTTCGATATAGTTCGCCCCGAAGAGCTGGCCGTTTTGGCCGATCAGGATCGAGGGTGTGCCCGAGGTACGCAGCAAGGAATAGTAGAACTGGTTCTTCCAACGGATCGCGGGCTTGTAGATGGGGGTGAGCGTTCCGATCCTCTTCGAAACATACGTCTGGTAGCGACTGGTCAGCACACCCTCGAGCGACACATCTTGCGCGGCTTCCTCGATGACGCCAGCCACCGTATGCCTCGTGCGGAAACGCAGCTGCGGCACAACCTCCCCGATCGTTACGTTCCACATCAGGCAGAACCACGGAATGAACAAAATGGTTACGCCAATCACGACGGGAAGCCGGGAGAGCTGGAGCCCACGCTGCACGGCTAGAACCGGAAATAGAGAAATGGCTTGAACGGATCAGCCACCGCCTTGCCGACTGCGCAGACGAAGAGCAGGGCGAGCGCCGTCTCCATGGCAAAATTCCACCGGCGCCGCTCCAGGAAGAGCGTGCGGAGCCGATCGAATCCCGGCAGGCGCGGAAGCACACAGCAGACAGCAGCCAAAGCGGTCGCTACGAAGATATCGTTGGTGATGAAGATCTGGGCCGAGCTGGTTTGTCTGGGCCGAACCATTGCGGACAAGAAGATACCGGCCTGGTGCAGGGACCCGGCGCGAAACACAGTCCATCCCACCACGGTCACCAAGAACGTAAAAGCGTTGGCCTGCCAGCGGGGCATCCTATCCAGGAGCCGGAGCAAGAAGAGCTTGTCCAACACGAGGAATACGCCGTTGTACGCGCCCCAGACGACATAGGTCCACGCGGCCCCATGCCAGAGTCCAGACGCGAAAAAACAGAGCCAGAGATTGAGGTAGCGTCGCCCCGGCGGCACCCGGTTCCCCCCAAGCGGGATGTACAGGTACTCGCGGATCCAAGTGGACAGTGAGATGTGCCAGCGACGCCAGAACTCGGTAATGCTGCACGAGATGTACGGCATGTTGAAGTTCTCCAGGAGTCGGAATCCGAGCATGCGCGCAATCCCGATTGCCATGTCGGAATAGGCGGAGAAGTCAAAGTAGATCTGGAAGGTGAAGAAGATGACCCCCCACCAGGCTTCCGCGAAGCTCACAGCACCCGCGGGATTGCCGAAGACCATGTCGGCGCCCGAAGCGAGCGTATCGGCGATCAGCGTCTTCTTGACTACGCCGAGCATGAAGCGCTGAAAGCCAACTGAAAAATCATCGAAATTCGCCTTCGGCAGATTGCTGAGCTGTGTCTCGATCTCGTGGTACTTGATAATCGGGCCGGCCAGTAGCTTTGGGAAGAAGAAGACATAGGTCAGGTAGGTGGCGAAGTTCCGCGCCGGGTGACTCAGGCGGCGATGGACGTCGACGAGGTAGGTGATCTTCTCGAAGACGACGAAGGAAACACCCACCGGTAGAGCAATGCTCGGTACGGTGAGAGGTTGAACGGAGAGTCCGGTGAGTAGCGAATCCAGATTCTGGATCAAGAAGCGCGTGTATTTGAAGTGCACGAGCATAGCGACATTGATCATAATGCCGAGCGCCAAGAGGAGCTTGGCCTGCCTTGACGAGGCGGGAATCTGAGCGATTCGGCGAGCGATCAGAAAGTCCGCGACGCAGGAGAGGAGCACGAGAGCCGCGAATAAGGGCTCACTCCACTCGTAAAATACGATACTGCCGAGCAGGATCACCCCGCCACGCAGCCAGTACCGTCGTTCGGCGAGCAGATACAGGAGATAAAAGTTCGGAAGGAAGATGAACAGAAACAGGGGCTCGTAGAACAGCATCAGCAATCGCCCCTGTGGGATTCTCGGGCTCGGTTCGTCATCGAGGGATATCCCATCGGGGAGCCGTGCGCCGCGTCGCCCCCCGACGCTGCGCAAGACGGGCTGCAGGGATCCGGGGTTGGTTCCGTGTTTCGAAGTTTGTGATCGCCGGCCTCTATAGTCGAGGCTCGCCCTCCTGCCAAGGGACGGGCAGCGATCCGTCGTGATGCGGCGCCCACCCCTTCTGAGCGCCGGCCTGTGGCAGTTCTGCCTACACCGACGACGCGCTCCGCGCTGGCCGCCCGCCTCTGCGGCGGGTCCCGCAAGCCTCACCACGGAACGCTGCGGGCGAGAAACGATTGAGAAACGGAACCTTTTCGGTCCGGCGAAAGGCAGACTCGCGGCGTCCGGTTCGGCGCTCCGTGAAGCGGAGCCCGGCACGGGGCTAGGCAAGCGAATCTCTTCGCGTCGCCGACCACCGGGGTGTCGCAAGAAAAGGGCGCGGAGCCTCTGGTCTCGCGGGACGTGCCGAGGCGGATGCCAGAGGCCATTTCGTCGTTCGGCCGCAAGGAGCTGCCCGCGTTTTCCGCGAGCGAGATCCCACCCCGGCGGGTACGCGCAGGGATGGGGGTGCCCCCCAAAAAGGCGCTCCGAACAGCTCGGGAGGCCGGATCCTCGCGAGAGGTTCGCCAACACGAACGCGCTCGCGGCAACGCGCACGAATCTGCGACCTTTCGGCATGCCCGGCGCGTTCGACTGCTTTCCGGGCTCGAAGCAGAGCTCGGCCGCGCCCTCCGTGTAACACCCCCTGCAAAGAGCCTCGTCGCCACGTAGGACGAGTCGTGGTAATTGACAAGACTTCCCTCGCGTTAGGACGCTCGATGCTCCAGTCGATCCAGGTGTGCCGCGCACTCGCTGCCTTGCTCGTGGTGCATGTCCACGCCACCGTGATGGCGCGGGTGTATGCCGAGCGTTACGGCTCGCTCGATGCGATTTCCAACGGCGTCTACAACGCGTTGGACTTCGGGCAGCTCGGGGTCGATCTCTTCTTTGTGATTAGCGGCTTCATCATGATCTTTGTCACTCACTCCCTGCCCCCAAGCCGCGTGAGCGTACAATCGTTTCTCGAGCGCAGGATCGCTCGGATCGTCCCGCTTTATTGGCTCTTCACGTTTCTACTCACGGCTCTGATCCTTCTTGCTCCCGGCGTTGTCGTGCACAACGATTTAAGCGGGACGTTCCTCCTGAAGAGCCTCTTTTTCATCCCGGTCGCGCGAAGCGACGGCGAGATCGCGCCGCTCGTGGCTCCCGGGTGGACACTCAACTTCGAGATGTTTTTCTACCTGAGCCTCGGCGCCCTCTTGCTCCTGCCGGCCCGCCACCGCGTCTGGCTCCTCTCTCTCGTCTTTGTGTGCCTCGCGGGAGTCGGTTTCGCGCTACCTCTGGGCCCGGCCCACCCGATCGCATCCCTCCTCACCTCCCCGCTCCTGCTTGAGTTTCTCTACGGCTGCTGGATCAGCACACTCGTGCTCGCGGGCAGGATTGTAGGTCCGTCTTGGTCGGCGCTCTGCGTGCTCGTCGGAGTGGCGGGGATCGTCGCGGATTTTTTCCTGCCCCTGCAGGCCTTTCGGCACTTTTCCTGGGGACTCCCCTCGGCCCTGCTGGTCTACGGACTCCTCTGTTTAGAGCGCGCGAAGCGGCTCCGCTTCCCTCGATTCCTGGTGCGGATCGGAGATGCATCCTACTCGCTCTACCTGGTCCACTGGTTCGTCTTGCCACCCGTGGGCCGCGTTTGGGCGAAGAGCGGTCTTGGGCATTACCTCCCGGGGGATGTGCTGGTCGTGTTGGGAATCGTCGCGTCCGTCGGTGCAGCGCTGATCGTGCACCGATACCTTGAGGATCCTCTCATCCGCTGGGCGCGCCGACTTCTCTTGCCGCGCCGCGTGCTGACTGACCTCGAGCCAGGGAGTTCCGGGGTGCGGCCCGTCTGAGGGGAACTTCGGGTGATCCAGCAGAGGTCACGAGCGGCTCTTCCGGCGCTGATCCCTGCGCTCGCGCGTCGAGGTCACAACCCGCCAATCCAAAAGCGGGGACCGGAGTCTTCCCTCGGCCTTCATCGCAGACGTCCCAGGACCCGCCGCAGCTCGCTCCGCGGAATGAAATGATTGTATCGAAAGAAGGCCCACGCCGATTCCAAAGCGAGCCGTCGTCTGAATCGACCATCAAGCCCCAAAGCGTCTCGCCTTATGTCCGCAGCTTCGAGCTTGACATGGACGTAGCTGTGGATCCATCTCGGAGGGATCGCGCCAAACTTCCCTTTCATCATCCGCAGGATCTCACGGTGCACCTGAACGCGCTGACGAAGGGTTTTCGTATCGGCGTGAAGCCGCGAAAGTGCCAACTTCTGCGGCAAATGGGCGAGAGGCCGTAGCCTGCCGCACCTGAGCCAGTACTCATAATCCATGCAGTAGTGGAGGCTTTCATCGAGCAAGCCGTAACGCTCGAATGCGCGCTTGCGAAAAAACACGGCGGGTTGGCAGATGAAACAAATCTCTTGCAGTCGCTCGTAGTTCCAGTCCTCGACCGGATAGGGTCCCAGGAGACCACCCTGGATGTCCACGTGATCGGCCAATCCGTAGACGATATCGACGTCAGGATTCGCGGAGAGGAAATCGCTGACGGCGCGTAAAGCTCCCGGCGCATAAAGGTCGTCCGAGTTTAACCAGCCGATGTATTCGCAACTGGCAGACCGGAAACCCTTGTTCACCGCGTGTGCTTGCCCCCGATCTGGCTCACTCACCCATCGAAGCCGATCCGAGTACTCGTGCAGGATATCCACGGTTCCATCGGTACTCGCACCGTCGAAGACAAAGTACTCAACGGTCACGCCCTCCTGCGAGAGGACGCTCGTAATGGCGTCACGGATGAAGCGCGCCTGGTTGAAAGAGGGGGTGACGATGGAAAACTCTGGACGCGATGTCCATTCTACCATCGCAGCCCAGCTTCCTTCGCAGGACACTGGCTCAGGCTGAACGCGCGTGTATAACGCCGGGTCCGCGCGACGGGCAACCGGCACCCGGCGAAAGGCGCACCAATCCCAGTGGGTCGCATTTTCAGTTCACCGTACGATGAAACCTGCCGCCATGACGTCGGAACGCACGGCCAGCAGATTCTGAAACTGGAAGATCTCGTTTGCCGGGGTGTAGGACCCGAGGGGCAGGAGCTTGCCCGGCAGCAACCGATAGAGCTCGAACCCTTCCAGCAGAGCATAGAAATCGTGCAGGAAGACCCGCTCTAGCACGTTCATTTCGTTGAACTCGAACATCACGCAGGAAATTCTTCGCTCTCGCAACATCCTCTCGGCACCAAGCAGCGCCCGGTACTCATGGCCTTCAACGTCGAGCTTGAGCAAGTCGATCTGTTCGATTCTCTGGCGCTCGCAGAACGCGTCGAGCGTCGTGAGCCGGCAGGGCGTCGAACGCACGTTCTGCGCGTGGTGCAGTTCTTCGAGAACTTTGGGATCGAGGCACGCGTGGGCGCTCGCGAGATCGGTTTCGTAAGAGAAGATCGAACCCTCGCGCTCGCAGTCCGAAAGGCCTACGGCGAAGGCTTGGGCTCTTTCGCCGTGGACAGCGAGCGTTTCTAGGAGCTTCTCGAACGCGCTCGGGTTCGGCTCGAAGGCGATCACCCGAGCACCCGGTACCGAAGTGAGGACCAGTCGGCTGAACTCGCCGACGTTTGCACCGCCGTCTACCACTGTCCCCGCCCCGTCTCGGAGCAGAGCCGGAAGGAGAGCCCGCACGAGGTACTCCTCGCCGGTCTCCCGCGAATCCCTGTAGTTGAGGATACCCATGCTGTTCAGGTAGAAGAGCCGTTCGTCCATGTGAAGGTTGGACAGTACATGGGAAAGGAGCGTTCTAACGACAGCGGGGCGATCCTTCTCCTGCAACGTGGCGGTGTGTGTTTGCATCACCTGAAGCACTGCCTCCTCGGCAAGGAGGCGCCGCTTCTCCGACGAAGCTTGTCGGCCAACCACGCGCAGTGCCCGATCGACTACCCATCGCAGCGCACGGACGCGAACTCCCTCGGGATGGCGCCTCATCTTCTGCGCACCCCTGCGAATCGCAGCTCCCGCCACGCGCTTGGCCAACTGGAGCACGTTCTCGGCGTCGCGCTCTCCCTCCGGCGGCCGGAACATGACCTCGTACGTCGAGCGATCGCAGTCGGCGTCGCGGATCAGGAACGGCGGGTGTTCGAGCGGAAAGTGCATCTCGCGTACCGGCAGCGCAGCGAAGGGGTTCGCTGTTGCCGTGTGCGTTGCGTCGCTTCCGAAACCGAGATTCGAGATGAGGTTCACGCGGGGCAGGATGCACAAGCCGCCTTCGACCCAGGAAGCGAAGAGCCACTGGTAGTCCCAGGTGTCGATCTCGCCGCGGTGAACGGCGTCGAAGATCGCAGTCCAGTAGTCCGCCTCGTCCTGCAGATCGAGCAGGTCCTTCAGCCAGCCACCCTCTCGAAGCGCAGGCCAGCGCAGGAGCTCCACGTCATAGTGGCGCCAGGCCCGCCGCCAGCCGGCCCAGCCCCAGACGTGGAGATAGCGGGAGAAGTAGTAGCTGCCGATCATCCGCTGCGGTCCCTGCTGGAAGTTCGCGCCGCAGATCGCCGTCACCCGCTCGTCCTCGCGATAGCGCTCCAGGAGCTCGTCGCAATAGCGGAAGAACGTCGGATGGGGCAGGCAGTCGTCCTCAAGCACGATCGCTTCGGGAGCCTGCTCAAACACCCAGGTGAGCCCGCTCGCCACGCGGCGCTTGCATCCGAGATTGGTCTGCGCGTAGTTCGTGACCAGCTCGCACGGCCAATTGATCCGCTCGACCACCCGTCGTGCCCGCTGACAGCGATCGGCCTCGTCCGGGCGGTCTGGCCTTGGGCCATCTCCCACCACATAGAGCGTCCGCGGACGCGCCTCGGCGATCGCCTGGAAGATACGCTCGGTGAGCTCCGGGCGGTTGAAGATCAGCAGCGCAACCGGGGACCGAAGATTCCAGCTTGTCACGCGAGCGGCCTTCCGGTAACGCGCTCGTAGTCGGAAGCCAAGAGGCTTCTCGCCGTCGACACACGATCGTATCGCCACGTGAGGAATGCCTCGACGGGGCGCATCCGCAGCAGCCGCAGGACCCGTTCCGAGAGCACTTTTCGAGTAAGGATGTGGAATCTCGTGTGTCGATGCAGGCTCATGCCGAGCCTTTCTGCCACGTAGCGCAGCGTCGGCTCGGTGAAGATCGCAACGTGCTGCCCATGCTCCGGACCGTAGTACCACCACTCGCCGGGCCTTGGCCGACGCGCCGGCAGGAGTTCGGTTGTGAAGGCAATCGTGTCGGCCAGCTGGGCCATCCGCTCCAGCTCTTTCATGGGGCGCGTGCAGTGCTCAAGCACCTCAAAGGCGGTCAGCAGCTCGTAGCGGGAGGACACCTTGAGATCCGCCTCGAACCCCTGGGCGAAGAGGTTCTCGCAGCGCTCTTCGTGGAGTCTGAAGTCGACTCCGTAATCGCGCATCAGCCGGACGAACAGCCCGTAGCCGCCCCAGTAGTCGAGACAGGTTCGATCACGGTCAAGGAGCGCGAAGATAAAGTTCCGTGTATACCGCGCGAGGGTCACGTTGCGCCCTACCAGTCCGATGTCGCTGTTCGTGATGGCCGAGGAGTAGGCTTCTGTGAGCCAGTAAGGCTCCTCGGTCTCTATGAAGCCACAGGTGTTGCACTCGAAATAGTCGACGTCATGCTTTTCGAGAATCCGCGCCCTCCCAAAGGGGCGACAAGCGGAACCGCAGATCCAACAAGACGGTATCGCCCCGGACCCGCTCATCGAGCGACTCCCCGACTTCCTTCTCGTCGGACGGGTGAGACGAGACTCTCCAGGAGATCCACCACGCCTTCCTGGCAGCGCTTCCAGGGGAAGCCCGCCGCGTGCGCGCGGCCTCCTAGGAGAAGATCGCGCCGAGTGTCTTCGGACAGTCCTGCGATGTGGCACAGACAGTCTGCGATCGAGTCTGTGTCGTCTGGATCGAAGTAGAGCGCGGCGGAACCGCCGGCCTCAGGAAGCGAGGCCGCACGCGATGTCGCGACGAGTGTTCCACTCGCCATCGCCTCCAGTACAGGGAGACCAAAGCCTTCGTACTGCGAGGGGTAAACAAGGGCCTCGGAGCGACGGTACAGCTCGCGCAGTGCGGTATCGTCCAGACCCGAGAGGACCTCGACGCGATTGGCGAAGCCCGCCCGTGCGAGCAGGGCGGACTCTGCCGCATCGAGTTCGCCGCCCGCGGGGGCCACCACGAGAAGGCGGTACTTCTTGAGCAGCCCCGACCGAACGAGGGCATCCAAGAGGCGGGCGAAGTTCTTGTAAAGGGTCCGATTGCCAACGTAGAGAAAGAACGGTTCCGGCGACCTGGCTAGCGGCAAAGTATCCGCCGCCAGGAACAGGTCATCGACGCCAGGGGGAATGACATGAACCCGCGACCGTTCCACGTGCGGATAGAGCGCGAGGATATCCGCAGCCGTCGAATGGCTGATCGCGATCACGGCCGCAGCCCGCTCGATGCATTTGCGCTTCTGCGCGATCAGCCATCGATTTGAGGGATCATCCCGTGGGAAGTACTGGGGAAAGAGCTCGTAGATCATGTCATAGACCGTAAAGACCTGGTCTGCCGGCGTCCATGCAGCGCCAAAGTAGGCGGAGTAAAAGAGCGTCGTTCGCTGCCAGAGGCTCGCGAGGGAGGCCTGGATGTCGTGCACCGTCAGACGATACCTGCCGCTGACGGGGACTGGCCGCAAGCGCTTGACAGGACCGAAGTCTCGCTCGTCCGACGAGAACACGACAACTTGGTCCCCAAAGTGACGTACGATGCCGGCCGCCACGTTCCGGAAGTAGCGTGTGACGCCACGCTGCTGCGGCCGCGAGTGGACATTGTCATTCAGGAAGATTCGCATCAGCCGCCTGGACCGTTCGGCCCGGATCGCGCTCGGTACTTCGCCCTCCGGCGCGCGACCGGCGCTCCCCCTGGAGGCGCCGCCAACGCAGAGGCTTGGTGAGGGGATTCCATGCACGAAGCCCGAGCACCCGCCGAGCGCCCTGCATGGCTCGCGAAATCCCCCGAGGAGCCCTCCCCGATCCGTTGTGTAACTCAGCCTGCGAGCGGCACGGGAGATACCAGCCAGGCACGTCGATCTCCTGGAGCACGCCCGCGTCCACACACCCCGCCGCATCGGCGGCTGCCACGCGGCACGATTCGCGCGGCAGCGGATAGTACCCGAAGCCGAAAACCCAGACGAAGCGCAGTGGCGTCTGCCATCCGAGGGCGATGGCCGCCCCGAGGAGGACTCGCCCTTGCAGGGCGAGGCGCAATCTCGATGGGGCGTGTCGCTGGATGAAGCGGAGGTGATCGCGCAGGTTCGCCATGGACCTTCGGCTCGTAAGCTGCGTCCAGTATTGGCGGAAGCTCATCATCCCCGTGGCAGGCGCAAGGCCCGTCTCGCCTACGTGCGAGGCGAGTCGAGTTTCGCAGGTCACCCCGAGCCGGAAGCCCGCCTCACGCAGCCTCAGCGAGAAATCGTAGTCCGCGATGTAGTGCGGAAACGCCACCGGATCGACATTGCCGATCGTCCGAATCATGGCGATCGGCACGAGGGTGCCGCGTCCAGGCAGCACGTCTACGTCCGCCACGAAGCGAAGACCCGGCTCGACCGCTTTGCGGGCTGAGAACGAGTAATCCTTCCAGCAGATGGTCACTCCCGCCTCGAGAATCCGCTCGCGATCGTCATGGTCGACGATGAGGGCGCCGACCGCTGCCCCCTCACGCTCGGAGACACGCACCAGGATCTCGACGAAATCGTCCGGGATCGACGTGTCGTTGTTCATCATCAAGACAAAGTCGCCCGCACCCTTGCTCTGGGCGAGCGCATACTCGATTCCCATGTGCGTGGCGCCCGTCCACCAAAGCTCCCGCGACGACCGGAGCACCACCACACCGGGCTCCTCCCGGCGCAGCACATCCGGCGTGCCGTCGGTGGAGCCCCCGTCCGCCACGATGATCTCGAGGCTGCGGAAGGTTTGCCGGCGCAAGCCGCGGATGCATTCGCGGGTGAGCGCGAGCCGGTTGAAGACCGGGATCACCACGAACACACGGGAAACCCCGTCAAACCCGCTGCGGTCGGACGGCGCGAGCTTCACCGGGAGATCCTCGTTCCGGCTCTCACGTTTTTTCGAGACTCCAGCTGGCGTCCAGGACCGCGACCGCATGGGTGCTCAAGGGGAGCTCACCGGTCCCATAGTAGTCGCCGTGTCGAACCTCGAGCTCAAACGCGTGTCGAATGTAGTCGCAGTACTCCGCCTTACGCCCCCAGGACGGCATCACCGAGTAGGTGACGGGATAGCGGCCTGGGACGAGCGGGACGCGGGGAATCGTGCAGACGAAACAACCGTTCTTTGGGAGCGGGCCGAACGCTGTCCGGCTGAAGCGGCTCGAATGCAGGAAGAGCGGGAAGTCGTATGCGGACCGAACATTCAGGGCGACCACGATCTCAGACTTTGGCGCCTCCGGCGTACTGTGGAAATAGAGCCTCACCTCGGCGCTCTCGCCAGTGCGCACACACTCTACAGACTCGCCCCTCGCATTCCGAAGCTCAATCGAGGTCACGCGAACGCTGCCGTCTCCGAGCCGATCCGTTCGGTCCTCGAGCCGGATGTCCGCCGGTTCCATTCCCTTCAGATAGAAGTCGAGGGCCTCCAGTTGGGTCCCGTTGAAACAGACCCGTCCATGGCCTAAAACGAGCCCGCGGCGGCAGACACTTTCCACTGCCTGCAGGTTGTGACTCACGAACAGGACCGTGCGACCTTCTCCCGCCACCTTGTCCATGCGGCCCAGGCACTTGCGCTGGAATTTCGCGTCGCCCACGGCCAGGACTTCGTCGACGATCAAGATGTCTGGCTCTAGGTGGGCAGCCACCGCAAAGGCCAACCTCGCGTACATTCCGCTCGAGTAGTGCTTGAGTGGAGTGTCGAGGAATCGCTCAATGTCCGCGAAGTCAACGATCTCGTCGAACTTCCTACGGATATAGGAAGCGGGCATGCCGAGTATGGCTCCATTCAGGAAGATGTTCTCCCGGCCTGTGAGCTCCGGGTGGAAGCCCGTCCCGACCTCGAGCAGGCTGGCGATGCGTCCTTGAAGGGTGATCCGTCCCGTCGTGGGCTCAGTGATCCGACTGAGGAGCTTGAGCAACGTCGACTTGCCGGCGCCGTTCGGACCGATGATGCCGAGGACCTCGCCCCGGCGAACTTCGAAGGACACGTCACGAAGGGCCCAGAACTCCTCGTACGACGGCTTCGCCGCCGAATCTCGGCGGCCGGAGAGCCGGTTCCAGAGATTCGCCCCGCCGCGCGCAAGCGCTTCTCGCAGCGTCGCGGGCGCAGCCTTCATCTGATGCGCAATCGCATACTTCTTTCCCAGGTTCTCTGCCTTGATCACGTGGTCGATCACCGGAACTCAATTCCTCGCTGGCTGGGGAGGTTGGCGCGTGAGCATCAGATGTAGTCGGCGAACCGGCGCTCGGTCTTCCGGAAGTACCAGATCCCGCTGAGGGTCAGGATGCCGATCAGGACCGTCGCCAGCAGCATGGCGCGCCAATCGGGGGCCGCGTGGCCGCCGAGGAGCGTCCAACGGAAACCCTCGATCACACCGACCATGGGATTGAGCGAGTAGAGGAGCCGGAAACGCTCGGGAACGATTTGCGCGCTGTAACCCACGGGAGACACGTAGAGGCCAACCTGCAGCAGGACGGGGACGATGTGCGTGACGTCCCGATACTTGACGGCCAGGGCTCCGAACCAGAGTCCGGAACCAAAGGCCGCAAGAAGGGCGAGCACCAAGAAGAGCGGGAGACATAGAATCTCCGGTCCTGGATGAAATCCATACCAGAGCATGAGAATGCCGAGCACGATGAGGGAGACCGCGAAGTCCGCGAGACCGGCCAGAACCACGCTCATCGGCACGAGCAGACGTGGGAAGTAGACCTTCGAGATCAGTTGGGAGTTGGCGACCAGGCTGGAACTCGTGGCTGCCAGCGAGCCCTGGAAGAGCTGCCACGGGAGGAGCCCTGCCAGGACGAGGATAGGATAGGGGATGGCACCGGAGGGGATGCGCGCGAAGTAGGAAAACACGAGCGTCAGCACCAGCATCGTGAGCGTCGGCCGGAGCACAGCCCACGCGGCGCCGATCACCGCCTGCTTGTAACGGACGACCACGTCGCGGCGCGAGAGGAAGTAGAGAAGCTCCCGGTACCGCCAGAGATCGCGCCAATACTGGGCCTGACTTCGCCCGGCCTCGATCACCACCTCGCTGTGTTCCAGCTCGTTCGCGTGCAAACTGGCTCCGGGCTTGAGGAAGCGATCCGACGTCCGAACGCGACCTTGCCGGGTGCCCGCAGCGAGGTCCCAACCGATTCGGCAGGAGTCCGCCAGAAAGATCGGGTCCAGGGGACCCGCGAATCGCGCCCCCCGCAGAGAAAAGGCCCGCCCGAGCGCCCAGTCCTGGCGGCTCTTTAGCGCGGGGAAGCCGCTCGCGCACCAGTTCGCCCTGAGCGCATTAAGGCGCGGCCCTTGCGATGTGCGATTCGTGGCTCGCCAGGCGCGTCGAGTCCTTTTGTATACTCAGGCGGCGGGGGCGGCGGTTTCGAAGTCGCGGCTCGGGGAGGAGAAGCGGTGGCGCAAATTCCGAAGGACGCGCGGATTTTCGTCGCAGGTCACAGGGGCCTGGTGGGCTCGGCGGTGGTGCGGCGGCTCCGGCAGGCAGGCTTCACGAACATTCTCGTTGCAACGCGCGAGCAGCTCGATCTCCGCGATCAAGCGGCCGTCAACTATTGGTTCCGCGCCAACTGCCCCGAATATGTGCTGCTGGTGGCCGGCACGGTGGGGGGGATCCTGGCGAACGCCACCCGACCCGCCGAGTTCATTTACGACAATATGATGATCCACGCCACCGTGGTGCACGCCTCCTATCTGTATCCCGTGAAGAAGCTCCTCTATCTGGGCAGCTCGTGCATCTACCCGCGCGACAGCAAACAGCCAATCGCCGAGGAGGAACTCCTCTCGGGCTTTCTCGAGCCGACCAACGAACCGTATGCCATCGCGAAGATCTCCGGCATCAAGTTGTGCCAGGCGTATCGCAAGCAATACGGCTGTTGCTTCATCTCCGCCATGCCCACCAACCTCTACGGCCCAAACGACAATTTCGACTTGCAGTCCAGCCACGTTCTGCCGGCCTTGATCCGGAAATTCCACGAGGCGAAGGTCGAGCACGGGAGCGAGGTCACGATCTGGGGGACCGGCACGCCGAGACGCGAATTTCTGCACGTCGACGACCTCGCGGACTGCTGCCTCTTCCTCCTCGAACACTACGACGGGGAGATTCACGTGAATGTGGGGACCGGAGAGGACCTGTCGATTCGCGAGTTGGCCGAGCTCGTGCGCTCCGTGGTGTACCCGGAAGCCAAACTTCGATTTGACGCCTCGAAACCTGACGGGATGCCGCGAAAGCTCCTGGACGTAAGGCGCCTCCACGCCCTCGGGTGGACCCACCGGATCCCGCTGCGGGAAGGAATCGCCAGCACCTATCAGTGGTTCGCGAGCGCGTACGCCCGCAAGAGCGAGCGGGCGGACACGCCGATCGCCTACGCGGAAGTGTAACGTCCCGCGCGCAGAAGCTCCGTAAGGTTCTGGATCGGGAGCGGTGTCTTCGCCAACGGATCCCCCGCAGCCCTCTGCGTACCCGCGCACCGTACGGCCGCGTGGACCGTGTCCGGATCCAGGTCGCAACCGAGGTCGCTGACATCCCAATCGGAGCGGTGGCCTGCGATGGTCTAAGATTGCGAGGCGAACGAGATTCGAGGTCGTTCCGATGCGTGTCGACTTGTCGCACCTGAGACGGGACACGGTGCTCAAGCTGCTGCACGGCTGGGCGCCTGAAGGTGCGCCCGCGGCGGAGATGGAGGGTTACATTCGGCACTCCGCCGGCAGGCTTTGCGCCTCGGCCCGCGCGCTCGCGAAGCTCCCGCAGGGCGCCCGCGTGCTCGAGATCGGGGCCAACCCTTACTTTCTCACCGTACTCATGCACGCCGCGCGGCCTGACCTCGATTGGGTCTGTACGAACTGGCACGAGGGTACAGTGGGCGACGGGCCTCACGAGACCCGGGCGGTGCACAAACTCGATCACCAGGCAGTTCCCGTACGCTGGTATCAGGCCAACGTCGAACGCGATCCCCTGCCCTTTCCGCCCGAAAGCTTCGACGCGGTGGTGTATTGCGAGGTCCTCGAGCACCTTGTCGAGGACCCGGCGCGCTCGCTCGAGCACATCCACCGCGTGCTCAAACCGTCGGGAGAGCTGCTGCTCACCACGCCCAACCCGGCTCGCTTGATCAATCTGTGGCGGCTCCTTCGACAGGGGACGATCTACGACGGCGTCTCGGGCTACGGCATCTATGGCCGCCACAACCGCGAATACTCGAGACGTGAGCTGATCGAGCTGCTCGAGGGAACCGGCTACCGCGTCACCCGCTGCATGACAGTCGAGACAACGAGCGACTGGAGCTTGCGCGCGCTCGTCGCACGCCTTGGCTACGGCGAGCATCACCTTCTCCTCGCAACGCGAACGAGTCCCGAACCACGCCGCTACCGGCCTTCGTGGCTCTACCGCAGCTTCCACGACGAGCGCGCGGCGACGGGTTAAGCATCTCTCGCCGTCGGAAGAGGTGGCGGAGCGAATCCACCTTGGGGTCATCGCCCGCTCGTTCGCCTGATCCGCGTTGTGGGAGGCCGGCGAACCGGCCGTGGGCGGCGTCCGAGGGGCGACGCGCGAGCTGCCAACGAGACATCGACTGGCTATCATGATTAAGGTCGCTTGCGGATATCTGCGGGGGGTGAGCGGCCCACCTTGCCTCCGAGGCGCTGGTTTTCTGGCTCGCGCACGTCGGCAAGTGCTCGATCGGCGAGAAGCTGTGCGCGGAGGCACGGGAGAAGATGCTCTGGGTTGTCTTCGTCGCTGCGAGTCTTCGTGTCTAGGTCGAAGCAGGAACGGAACCACGTCGCTGGAAGGACGGGAACACCGTACTCGGAGAAAGCTCCGGCGCTCGCGAATGGCCAGGGAGCGCCCAAGGGCCACCCGCTCGCGACCTCTTGGGGCGAGCTCGAGAAGGTGTGTGACGCCCATACTCGCCGCATCGGATTGCTCTTCCCACACCGCTGTGGAAGGGAATGGTCGCCCGGAGATCCTCTTTGGGCCTTCGGATCGCGTGCGCGGGCGCCAAGACGGTATTCGCTGCGCCGGGTGGTAGCGCCTCTCGCGATCCGGAAACCGGACGCAGTCCGTTGACACCGCGATCGGTCGGATCCCAGGGGGAGAGCGTCTCGTCCGGTGGGCGCGATTCGAGACCGCGCGTCTTTATCGAGTGTTCCCATGTGGCGACGTCCGGCCTGAACACCGGAATCCAGCGCGTCGTGCGGAATGTACTGCGCTTCGCCCCGGAGCTGGCGGAAGAGATCGGTTTCGATTTCCGGCCGGTCATGCACAATGGTTTTTCATTCAGCGAGGTTCGCGAGAGCGAGGCGCATTCACCTGGGTTGGACGCGGTGCGTTCCTACGGTAAGGAGGTTCTCGACGCGACGGCACAACTCGTCCGCGCGTTCGTCGGGCGTGCAGCGCACGCGAGCTCCACGGCCGCACTGGTCTCCGTTCAGGAGACCCTGCCCCTCCCCAGGCGGCTTAGGCATCTCGCGCGCCGGCTCCTCTTCTACGCGTTTACACGCCCTAGGCGTTACCCCGGTGCATTGGACTTTCGAGAGGGCGACGTTCTCCTGATGCTCGACTCCTCCTGGCAGGGCGAGGTGTGGGACTCTGTCGCCCGCGCGAAGCAACGGGATGCTTGCATAGGCATTGTGGTGTATGACCTCGTTCCGCTGCTCCGCCCCGATTGCTCTGAACCGGCGCTTATCGAGGTCTTTCGCCGTTGGCTCCCCCGTGCGCTCGACCTCACGGATTTTGTGATCACCATCTCGGAAGCAGTCGCAGCTGAACTCCGAGGCTGGATCCGAGCCAATCCGTCGCTCTCTCATTTGCAAAACCTACCGATCGAGTCCTTCCGTTTGGGGACCGACTTCGATCCTCGTTCGAGTGCAGAGCCGCGAGCTTTCGCTTGGCAGGAGTCGGATATGGCGCGCCTCCTCACGGACAAGTCGCAGGGTCCTCTCTTCATTCAGGTGGGCACCCTCGAACCGCGAAAGAACCACGGCGTCGTCCTCGATGCGTTCGACCGGCTTTGGGCGCGGGGCATTCCCGTGCGTTACGCGATCATCGGGAAAGAGGGCTGGCTCTGCGACTACACCGTCAATCGCGTCTTGACCCACCCCTTGAGAAACAGCCGACTCTTCTGGCTCGATCGTTTGACGGATCAGCAGTTGGCGTTGGCCTACGGAGAGGCAGACGGAGTGATCTGTCCGTCCTTGGCTGAGGGCTACGGATTGCCGGTCGCTGAAGCGCTCGCCTCGGGACGCCTCGTCATCGCCAGCGATATTCCCGCGCACCGCGAAGTGGGAGGCGAACGCTGCGAGTATTTCGAGGTCGATTCCCGCCGGGAGCTCGAACAGATCCTCGAACGCCATGCGAAGGACGGAGCGGCTTCGCGCATGCGGCCGGCTTCGCCTCACGCCGTCACCTGGCGAGAGAGCAGCGAAGAGCTGTTGCGCAAAGTGATCACGCTCAGCGCGGGTCCCGCGCATGCAGGTCGCTAGCCGGCTCCGCGTCGGCGCGATCGGATTCATGGCGCCCAAGGCCGTGCCGGGCCAAGCGCTAGCGCGCTCGATCTTTCAAGGCTGCGCTCAGCTGCGCTGCCTCTGCTGAGTTCTCGTCACTCGCCGGTAGATCGCGGCCGTGGCGGCAGCGCACCGCTCCCAGGTGAAGGCAGAAGCGCGCTCCCGCCCTCGCTCCACGAGGCGCCGGCGAAGGGCTTCATCGCTCGCGATTTGTTCAAGGGCATGGGCCACCTCCGTCTCCGACTCCACATCGACCAGGAGCGCGGCGTCGCCCAGCACTTCCGGGAAGACGCTACACCGACCCGCCACGACGGGTACGCCGCGGGCCATCGCCTCGAGGGGAGGTAGGCCAAATCCCTCGAGCCGGCTCAGCGTCACGAAGGCCGTCGCGTCGTAGTAGAGCGCTTCGAGCGCGGAGTCGTCCGCCCGGCCCGTGATTCGGACACGCGTTTCGAGGCCGAGCTCACAAACGGCTTGGCTGGCCTCCGGGTAGCGAGAGTCGAGAGACCCCGCCAGGACAAGCATGGATGGAAGCTTGGTGTGAGCAAAAGCTCGAATCAGCCGGACCAGCCCTTTGTACGGCTCGGGTCTACCGACGAACAAGAAGTAGGGGCGATCCCCTAGGGCAAACTGCTCGCGGACCAAACGGATTTTGGATTCGTCGCGTGGCGCTGCGGATGCGACTCCAAGGGGAATCGCGTGGACGCGATCCGGAGAGACCCCGAGCCGGTTGCGAATCTCGTCCGCCCACAGCTCGGTGTCGGTCAGGACGGCGTCCGCGAGGCGCATCAGCGTAGAAATCGCCGTGCGATAT
>Ga0209039_10001984_pt1 | contig 18086 bp, 19 predicted proteins | sample BogFormECP12_OM1_FD_188238 | JGI IMG/M metagenome (GOLD analysis project Ga0209039, IMG submission 188238) | Bog forest soil microbial communities from Calvert Island, British Columbia, Canada - ECP12_OM1 (SPAdes) (version 2) | ecosystem: Environmental > Aquatic > Freshwater > Wetlands > Bog ...
GAACTAGCGGGCCCGCAGGGATTTGAACCCTGGGTCTCCGGCTCCGCAGGCCAGCGTCTTAATCCAATCTAGGGCTGCTGGAACTAGGACGCGGGCTTTAGATTCCCAAAACCCAGAACCAGACAACCTGACTAGACTACGGGCCCACACAAAGGGAATACTGCACGAAGACAGGATAATAAATACTCTCCTGCAAATGAAGAACAGAGGGCGGGTCAAATAAACGCTCACGTGCACAATTTCAATTGAAGATTCTTCCAGCAATTCTATAAGCTGGTTTAATCAATAGATCATGCATAGAAGTGACAATGGATGAACAGAGTTGTTCTTGTTTCGCTTACGATTCTGTGTTTGCTTTCCGTATCGTCAATAACGGGATTGATTCTAGTAGCAAAGGCTGACGTTGGAACCAATACCATTAATGCTGACGGAAGCATAAGCCCGTCAACTGCTCCTATCTATTCCGCAGATAATAGCACATACACCTTAACTGGCAACATCAACATCACCAGCGATACCGACGGAATTGTGATTGAGAGAAATAACATTGTTTTGGACGGGGCAGGCTACACCGTGACGGGAAGCGGAAGTCCTCTTATCGGAAACGGGACAACACTAACGGACAGGAGCAATGTGACAATAAGAAACATGACGATAACAAACTTCGTCGATGGCATTTATCTCTACTCTTCCTCTAACAACATCTTTTCTGGCAACAACGTCATAACAAACAACGGGGTCGGCATTGTTCTCGGAACTTATTCTGATAATAACACTTTGTCTGGCAACAACATCGCAAACAACTATGATGGCATTGCGTTCGACTCTAATTCTGGTAACACTTTGTCTGGCAACAACGTTACAGCAAACACCAACTATGACATCTTACTCAACTCTTCTTCTAACAATTTCATCTATGTCAACTACATCACAAACAGCGAGTACGGCATTGGATTCAGTGCTTCCTCCAACAACTTCATTTTCCTCAACAATTTTGTGAAAAACACAAACCAAATCACCACAGAATTCTCGGCTAACAGATGGGATAACGATACCATGGGTAACTACTGGAGCGACTATATGACAAAATATCCGAACGCCACTCAAGTTGACAGTTCAGGCGTCTGGAATACACCGTACGCCATCGACGCAAACAATACTGATCACGCTCCACTAACAAACAAAACGACCCTGCTGGCACTGCCTTACATTTTGATACTCTCGCCTGAGAGTATGACATACAATGTGACAAATATTCCCTTGACTTTCACGGTGGATCAGACAACTTTCTGGATGGGTTACAGTTTAACAACTTCCTGGATAGGTTACAGTCTAGATGGGCAGTCAAACATAACAGTCTCAGGAAACACGACACTGACGGGTCTTGCCTATGGAGTTCACAACATAATCATCTTTGCCAATAACACGGTTAACGTGATGGGAGCGTCCTCGCTCATATCCTTCAATGTCGAACCAATTGAAATAACCAACGTTTCTCAAAATCCTCCCGCTACCTACGTGACCCCAACTGATGTAGTCAGTGTGAACGCAACGATAACCGACAGCGTCAGCACGGTTACTCAAGTCTCCTTCAACTACACCAACGGCAACGGAACATGGATAACAGCCAACATGACGAATCTTCAGGGAAACATATGGAACTCAGCCATACCGCAGGTTCCAATCAGCACAGACATCACGTATACAATAACGGTGGTTGACAATGCTGGCAATACTCTAACGACACAACAATTGGGCTACACCTTTCAGTACACCACAGTTCCAGAATTCACATCCCTGCTGATAGTCTTCCTGCTGCCGATGGCAACTTTGCTGGCAGCCATAATCTACAAAAAGAAAGGCGTGAAAACAAGTCAGAGTTAGACAGAACCTAGCGCGCGCTATGATATGTTTAAGTCATTGGTTTCATTGATTAACGTTATGTGATATGTGCATGCAATCCAGATGGGTCCGTTTGGACTTGGTATCGAGGGAGAAATTATGATGCTAGAAGTCTCAGCTGTCAGCTGTCTTGATGATGCTACTTGGTATTCTCCATCCAATCTTACAGCTATAGTGGTTTCATTGAGAACTATTTGGAAGTTATGCCATTCGAACGGCGTAAGCCGTGTTGCACACCAAGATATGTACAGTTGGTATTGCCCATCAATCTTCTGCGATAATTCAAGAATTCCGTCCTTGTGGAAGACAACATAGTAATAATTGTCTTCGTTTACATAGCCGAAGACTATCCATGGTACGTCCCAACTGTGCGGTCCTGCTATGAAGGTTCTGATACCAACGTTAAAGCTGTAATCTCTTGAGCTGACTGTCACTGTTGTAGCGATTCTTCCTGTTTGGAATACAACCAATATTATGAGTGAAATGACGACTATGGCTGCCACTTCTTTTCTTCTCATTAAATGAAATGAATCCACATGTTTTTCACTCAGTTTTTTCATCAAAGGTATAGTTAGAAAGAGATCCAATGCCAGCGCAGGTATTATGTAGAAAGGAACAAACGTGCTATCGAATTGTATCGGAAACTCGAACATGATGTTAAAAGCGAATGATGCTATCAATGAGGCAATAAAGATTAAGGAAATAATTGCGGCCAGTGATCTCTTGATTCCTAATAATGAAACCGTGCTCTTAATGGAATCGCTGCCCTTTCCTAATCCTGCAAGAAGCTCTCCCGCTAGAGAGAATAATACTATTGCCAATATGGTCAGCAGCGCCGTTTCATTCCAAAATGCTTGTGAACCAAATCCTAAGATGAAAATGAAAATGTATCTCAAAGCATGATGTATGACGTCAAATGGGGCTCTTCCGCTGCAAATAGGATAGAGGGCGTAAAGAATCAGAATCAAGACGCCCATTATTATTTCAAAAGATGACAATTGTATGAGAAGGGGAACCAACGAGGCTAAAGCTATCGCAGAATAGATTCTCGTTTTCTTTGAAGCATCCCTATCTTCTGCGAACATTATTGCAAAAACCTTCGAGGTAATAACAAACGTAGAAATCAGAAAGAAATCGAGGCTTATGGTCGGTCTCAGCGAAATCAGATAACCAAAGAACATTGTCAGTAACACGTGCAGGATTGATGACAACTTGGAAAGCAGTCTTGTCCAAGGACTGAATGAACGCGTCATCTCTAAACGAGATCCCAGTTCATTTTTGGCGCGTCCGCTGGAGCAATATTCATTATCAAATAATATCCAATACTATTTACGATTGACACTACAACAGCGATATTGACAAGTCTTGCAAAGAGACTTAACATAATGTCTCGTCTCTCGGAAACTTATTTATGCTTTTGTTGGAGCGCGCGCTAATCGTCTGCATTATTTATATGGCGTCTACGTCTAATAATTCGAATGGGGAATTGAAGATGCTTGGTTCTGAGATTGATGAGGCGAACAGGAAGGCTGTTGATCGAGTCATTTCTGCTGAGGCCGTGTTGGTGGATATTATGCCGGCGCGAAAGGCCATTCCCGGTTTCAAGGATAACCTGATCACTCATGCCGGACCTCCGATATCATGGGAGAGAATGCTCAAGGTTCAGAAGATGGCGGTGATTAATGCGATAAGATCGGAGGGGCTTGCGGATACTCCTCAACAGGCAGACATGTTGGTCAGTAGAAAGGAGGTATTGGTGGAGTCTAACCACAATTATGGCAACGTGAGCGGTATGTGCGGTGTCACTTCGGCCTCGAACCCTGTTTTTGTCTTCAAGGATAAGGTCTACGGCAATGCTTCCACTGACTGGATGCAGACCGATATGACTTCGTTCGGGGACAGTTACGAGAGGGGAATTAAGGAGGTCGAGTTCGTGAGAGAAACTCTGGCCCCAGTAATGGCCGCTACCATCAAGCAAGCTGGCGGATTCAATGTGAAGGAGCTCTTAGCCAAGGGACTGCAAATGGGGGATGAGCTCCATGGGTCATTCGACGCTACGCGGGGAGTATTCATGAACTGGATTCTTCCGCATATCGTAAGGACAGATTTTCCGAAAGAGACGCTTGGGAAAGTCGGAGACTACTTCATGGGAAACGGAGGTCGATGGTTCTGCGGCAACTTCATGATGGGCGGTTGCAAAGTGATGATGGATGCGGCCAAGGGAATAAAGTACAGCACAGTCGTGACGGCGATGGCAAGAAACGGGGTTGAATTCGGCATCAAGGTGAGCGCCTTGGGCGACAGATGGTTTACGGGTCCCACAGGGGAGATTAAAGGTTTCTTGTTTCCAGGCTTCACGGCCACCGACGGCGCCCCGGACATAGGTGACAGCGCCATCTCAGAATCGAGGGGTTTCGGCGGAACAGCGCTCTCGGCCTCGCCGTCCCAGGCAAGGTTGTTCGGGGGTGCACTCCAAGAGGCGGTGCAGCATACGAGGGCTATGCGGAAGGTCTCGATTATTGAAGACCCGCTGTTCAGAATTCCGTACATGGATTTCGTGGGCGTCCCTGTCGGTATCGATATCCGCAAGGTCGTGGAGATGAATACTGTGCCGAGGATAGATACGGGAATCGCGCATAAGGATGGCGGCCACGGCATCATAGGCACAGGCATTGCTGATGCTCCGATGGAGGCCTTCAAGAGAGCAATCATGGCTTTTGCGGCGGAATACGCTTAACCAGACACGGATGGGACGCGTTTTTATGCAAGTATCGCTGGGGAAGTACCTCTCCTACTTGCTCGGAATTGCCGTAGCCCTGGTTATTTTCTCTGTCATCCTTCTGGCTTTCGGCTATAGCCCAATCACGAGCATTGAGGGTCTCGTGTCGGGATCGTTTGGTTCAACCTTCCTCGCCTCGGAGACATTCGTGCTGATGGCGCCTTTCCTGCTCGCTGCTCTTGCCTTCCTTGTGGCGTTCAGGGCTAGATTCTACAACATCGGCGTAGAAGGCCAGCTCTACATCGGCGCCCTGGCCGGGTACTTGGTGGGTTCCCAGCTTGGAGGTTTCCCCAGCGTGGCCGCAATTCCACTAGTGTTGCTAGCCTCGGCAGCTGGAGGAATACTCTGGTTGACGCTACCGCTCCTCATGAGAATCAAGCTTCAGGTAAACGAAATATTCCCGACGCTTGTCATGAACTTCATTGCTCTGGACATAGTCAACTGGCTCACAGCCGGGCCTATCAAGGATCCGAATTCGGGAAACCTTCAGACACAGGTCTTGCCAAGGTCGACTTGGCTCCCAATTCTTATCCACGGCACAAGATTCAACTTGGGAGTCATAATCGCTATAGCAGCGGCCATTGGGGTGTTCTTTGTTCTCTACAAGACTGTTCTTGGATATGAAATTAGGGCGTCAGGGGCCAATCCGCGAGCAGCGCAGAGCGGAGGTGTAGATGTGTCGAGAAGCATAGTGGCAGTAGGCTTGATTAGCGGAGGTTTGGCGGGACTTGCCGGGATGGCCGTGGTCTCAGGTGCCGAGCACTTGCTCGCGCAGAACTTCTCGCCCGGGTATGGCTATCAAGGGATCGCCGTGGCGGCACTGGGTTCGTTTCATCCATTGGGCACACTCATCTCCTCCGTAATGTACTCAGCGCTGTCAATCGGTGGCGAGAGTCTGCAAGCCAGCGCCGCAGCGATACCAATCGAGCTGATTTATGTCTTGCAGGCCATCATAGTTTTGTCTGTCCTAATTATTCAGAAGTTGCTCGGTGATAGGATGAGCAGGAGGCGATGAAGAAAGATGTCCGTTTCCACATACGGAGATCTTACCGTATCAATCCTGGCCGCCAGCTTGACACTGACAATGCCTATATTGTTTGCCTCAATCGGAGAGGTGTACGCCGAGAGGTCCGGTGTGCTCAATATGGGAATTGAGGGTGTGATGGGGCTGTCGGCGTTCGTCTCCCTGTGGGTTGCCTTCGAGACAGGTTCCTATCTCTACGGGCTCGTCGCCGCGATAATTGCCGGTGTCGCCATGGGCGCCCTGCATTCATTCGTAACTGTCAAGGTAGGAATCAACCAGCTCATCGCGGGGCTTCTGATTTACACCCTTTCAGGCGGTATCGCGGATTTCGCTTACCGAAGAGTGACGGCGACTTCGTATCTGGAGATCAGCCCTCTACCGTCAGTGCACATTCCCGTCCTGAGTGATCTGCCAGCGGTGGGGCGCATCCTATTCAGCCAGAACATCTTGGTCTATGCTTCATTCGCCGTCGCCATAGCCTTGGGCCTTGTTCTTTACAAGACAACTTGGGGCCTTGAGATTAGAGCCGTAGGGGAGAACCCTGAAGCCGCCGATGCAGCCGGAATCAATGTCAATCTCGTGAGACACCTGTGCGTAATCCTAGGTGGCGCCCTTGCCGGCATTGCGGGAGCGTCCCTTGTGCTCGGCTATCTTGGTCTCTACAACGCCGGAGACACTCTTGTGGCGGGAAGGGGATGGATTGCAATCGTCGTCGTTATCTTTGCAGGATGGAGCCCATACAAAGCCATAGCAGGGAGCTGGCTGTTTGGACTTGGGTACTCCATAGCGGCGACCTTCATAGGCTCTAGCCTTTTCTCGAATCTTGGACCGGGAACAGGATACTTCTTCCTAGCGATACCGTACATCTTCGCCATTCTCTTCATACTGATCTTTCACAAGGGAACCAAATCCCCATCGTCCCTCACGGTTCCCTATAAACGCAAGTAGCCGAAGACTGCGGTCGGCGCTTCTTTTTTGGCATACTCATTATGAGATGTGGGATCGTGAATAATTATAAATAGCACCTAGAAGCAAGGTCAGTTAGGATAGTTGATTTATATGCGCTTTGAAAATAGGAAGGCTCTCTCAAGGACGATCATAGCAGTAGTTATAATAGTCATACTGGTGATCGCGATTGCCGCTGCAATAATCGCCCTTCGCACAAATAACTCGAGCACCAACCCCACAACACTCACAGCCTCGATAAGCGAATCTTCAACCACGGTCTACGCGGGTCAATCAGTGAACCTCACATCCACGGTCAGTGGAGGATCACCACCCTACACGTACCAATGGTTCCTAAACTCGACCCCAGTGTCAGGGGCAACCTCGAACACTTGGACCTATACGCCAGCTGGAGCTGGCTCAGGCATAGTGTCCCTGAACGTTACAGACAGCAAAGCAACCGCGACAAAATCGAACAGTTATACAATCATACCGACCTACAGACTCGCACTCGTCCTCGGCGGAGATGAAACAGATCTTGGTTTGAATGCAAACGGCGTCGAAGTTGCACAATGGATCCAATCCACCTACGGTTGGAACGTTTCAATCTCGCGAGACGTCGCGTATTCTGACCAGTCTAGGGTAATCACCACCTATGCCCAAGAGGGCTACAACGTCGTCTGGACGGATGGAAACCAGTTCATTGGAACCACGGAATATATAGCCACCCAGTTCCCCAACGTCATCTTCATCATGAGCCCAACCTATGACGGCGACAATATTTCGTCGAATGTAGTTGCAGTAGGAGCAGGATACCAAGCCACCGGCTATTATCTGGCAGGAGTCCTTGCGGGGAAGATGACGCAGACCAACGCAACCGGAGTCATAATCGGCCAATGGTTCGCAGCTCTATCTTTCGAATTCTACGCGTACCAGGCGGGAGTAAATAGTTCGAACCCATCAGCCAAAGTATACCTCACCGTTCCTGGAACATGGTCTGATCCAACGATCGGGTACCAAGACGCACAGACGATGATCACCACCGATCACGTCGACATCCTCGTCCCAATCGCCGACGCGACTGGCAGAGGAGTAATATCTGCAGCCACAGTTGCGAACGTCACTCTCATAGGCACCGTCGAAGATCAAGTCACACTAGCACCAAGCGACATGATGACAAGCGTCCTGCTGAACACGACCGCGTTCATTCAACCAGTCATCCAACGCATCATTAATGGCACATTTAGCGTGATCGGAGGCAAAGTGATACCCATGAACCTTGGTTCCCTCGCACCCTTCCACGCTTACGACAGCATAATTCCAGATTCAGTCAAGACGCTGTTGAACGACACCGCCGAAGGTATCAACAATGGCACGATACAAGTTCCTTTCACATACACACAAAACCCGCCGAACACACCATAGTATTATCGTCTGACACCTATTCCCATACCCTTTTTCAGGGCTCACGAAGAGATGATGCCCAACTTGAGCGCAACTGTTCCAACGTCTTCTTCCGTTCTCCCCTTTGTTGAGATGAAGGGAATCACAAAGCGTTTTCCCGGCGTGGTGGCCAACAATGCAGTCGATCTTTCTCTCTTTGGAGGCGAGGTTCACGCATTGCTTGGCGAGAACGGAGCCGGTAAGACAACGTTGATGAACATCCTTTACGGTCTTTATAGGCCTGATTCGGGCGAGATTTTTGTGAGGGGTATGCGGGTCAGCATAAGGTCTCCGAAGGATGCTATCGCGCTGAAGATTGCGATGGTGCATCAGCACTTCGAACTTGTTCCAACGCTGACTGTTGCAGAGAACGTGTGGCTGGGACTCTCTAAGGATGACTTAGTCGAAGAGGGAGCACCTACAGTCGTGGTCGTAGTAGGCGAACTGTTGAAGAAAGCAGAGCATCTGTTGGGCCAGAACATTTACCCAACCACACTTGTGAAAGGATACCGCAAAGCAACCATGAAAACGATTGAGATCATGAACGAAGTTACGAAGGCTAAGAGGTGGTTTCTTCTGAACCTCGACAACGTTGTCGGAAGGATAAGCGAGCTCGCGAACGGCTACGGTCTCCAAGTTGATCCGAGCGCGAGGGTGGAGCAGCTCTCCGTTGGAGAAAAGCAGAGGGTTGAGATAATCAAGGCGCTCTACCGGGAGGCAAACGTCCTGATACTTGACGAGCCGACCTCCGTCCTGACTACTCTGGAGTCTGAGGGTCTGTTCCGTTTCATGCGCTCAATGGCAGCCGAGGGAAGAGCCGTGGTCATTATCACGCACAAACTGCCCGAAGTGATGGCTGTGAGCGACAGGGTGACAGTACTTCGGCATGGCGAGGTCGTAGCCAGGGTCGAGACCAAGGATACGAATCCGAATAAGCTCGCCGAAAAAATGGTTGGGAGAGAGATCCTTCGCAAGGACGGACTGGCTGAGGGGCAACCTTCAGAGGATGCAGTTCTGGAAATCCGGGAAGTCTCAGTCCGAAACGACAAGGGAATATTCGGCCTTGATAAAGTATCGTTTTCATTGCGAGCTGGGGAGATTCTTGGAATAGCTGGCGTGGCCGGGAACGGGCAAACAGAGCTGGCGGAGATCTTGATAGGTATGAGAAAGGTCACCAGTGGCAAGGTGCTCGTGCAAGGAACGGATCTTACTAATGCTTCACCCAGAGAGATGATACAACATGGCGTCGGCCATATACCGGAAGACAGGATGGGCTCGGGCCTCATACTTGACATGTCCATAGCAGAAAACCTTGTGCTCGAGGTAAGGACCGATCCGAGATTTGAGAAGAGGCACTTGATTGACAACGAGCAAGTCCACTTGAATGCCAAGCGCTTGGTAGAAGAATACTCGATATCGTGCGCGGGGGTAGACGCGCCCGCAAGGACTCTGTCAGGGGGAAACATGCAGAAAGCGATTCTGGCAAAAATTCTGTCGCGGAATCCGAAGATCCTGATTGCAGCGCAACCGACATCAGGCTTGGACGTTGGAGCGACAGAGTTCATTAATGAAAAACTCAAAGAGCAGAAGAGGCTCGGCGTGGGAATCCTCCTGATTTCGGGGGATTTGAACGAAATCATGTCTCTGAGCGACCGGATAGCGGTTATCTTTGACGGAAAGATAATGGGAGTCGTGCCAGCCGCCACAGCGAAGCGAGAGGAAATCGGGTTGATGATGGGGGGCGTTGCGAAGAGTTGAAATCAAGTTCAGGTTCTCTAAGCACATCGTCGACCCAGTTCGGCCTCTCCATTCTAGAGGCCTCTTCCGTCGGACGGATAGCTTACTCCCGTCTTAAGGAAGGAGAAGAAGGAACTATTCATGGAGTGTTTGATGCTGCTATCAACATCCTTTTCGCTGGAGGACTTGTCAGCCTGGTTCCCGAAGCCATTCAGAGGGGCCCGCTCAACGTCACATTGCAACTTCCTGTTGGACCGCCGAGAATGTCCTCCTTTGGAGTGAAAGCTGGAGACAAAGTGACGGTACATGGTTTTACTCTGGAACTCAGTGATCGCTACCTGATCTCATTCGGTTCAGCGCGAATCTATTCACCGAAACACAAGTTCACGTTACCGATGCTGGCAAATAATGAAATTGAAGCGAACCTAGAGGTTGTGAGGAAGACCGCTCTCCTCTTTGGAAACATGGCGGGATTGGGACAGTTGCTCGCTCTAACTCCTCCGGGAGTGGACAGAGCGACAGCCAAAAACCTCAACATTTTCGCCTCCTCTGCACTCGGTCGCATCGCTCGGCTCGAACAAGCGTTCCGTTCAGAGAAAAAGAATGCGCTAAAGGATGCGGTCAGTCAACTCATAGGCCTTGGCCCAGGACTCACACCATCCTCCGACGATATGCTCGCAGGTCTCGTTCTTCTATGCGCACTCTACGCCAAGAACCGCGGATGCAAGGCGCGTGCCAGCCGGCTAATCGCGCAGATAGCAGCTGAACAGGCTCGTGGCCGAACGACCGTCCTCAGTGAAGAGTACCTCAGGCAAGCAGCTTCGGGAAGAGGAAACGAGCCGGTTATTAGACTCTGCGCTGCGTTATTGACAGGAAGATTGGAGTCGGTTGAGCGGGAGACGAGACGTGTGCTTGCGATAGGAGAGACTTCAGGCACGGATACAGTCTTGGGAATCGTCCTGGGGACGATGCTCTGTACAGGTAGACAGTCAGGCCTAGCAAAGAGGGAATCCAAATGATCACCAGAGTAATTGTGAAGAAATCCACCTACAGGGACTCCATAAGCCTAATGAAAATTTCAAACAGTATATCAAAACTTCCGGGCATTACTCAGGCTGCTGTGGTGATGGCGACCGAGCTCAACCGCCGAGTGTTGTCAGAGGCCGGATTCGTGGATGCGACCATCGGTCTCGCTGACAGTAATGATATGATTGTGGCCATAGAGGCCAAGGAAGCCGCGTCGCTAGACGCTGCATTGACGGAGACAGAGAAGCTGCTATCTCCAAGCGAGAAACCAACGGGCGAGCAGGCGTCGCCCACATCGCTGGATGAGGCGTTGGAGCTGCTCTCAGACGCAAACCTAGCGGTAATCTCGGTCCCGGGCCAGTTCGCGAAGAGGGAAGCGATGCAGGCGCTGGCCAAAGGTCTGAATGTCTTCCTCTTCAGCAGCAACGTTTCGCGGGAAGAAGAAGTGGAGCTAAAGAACGTGGCGAAGGAGAAGAGACTCCTGTTAATGGGGCCCGATTGCGGAACTTCGATAATCAATCATAAGGTGCTCGGGTTCGGAAATACGATTCGCGAAGGCACGATTGGTCTGGTCTCGGCATCGGGGACCGGCTTGCAAGAGGTAACAACGCTCATTCACAAAGCTGGTCTAGGTATTTCTCAGGCCATTGGAACTGGAGGAGGGGACCTCTCTGAACAGGTTGGGGGGATTACTATGATTCAGGGTCTAAACCTGCTGGAGATGGACGAGCAAACAAAAGTCATAGTGCTCATTTCGAAGCCACCCGCCCCTAGCACAATGGAAAAGGTTCTTGAAGTTGCGAGAGGATGCAGAAAACCTGTCGTGATAAACTTTTTGGGAGGAGGCGTTAGCCCCAGCATGCTCGGCAAGCTCGGGTCCGCGAATACACTTGATGATGCCGCAAGGGTCGCGTGCGAGCTTGCTGGAGTGAAGCCCAGCGCTGCCGCTCCTATCATTCCCATGGAGACGGTATCCATCGCTCTTGCTGAGCATGAGAAACTTGCCGAGAGCCAACAATACATTCGCGGTCTCTTCGCTGGAGGAACGCTCTGCTACGAGTCGCAGACTATTCTTCAGCCGTTGTTCGGCGAGGTGTTTTCGAACGCTCCCATCAAGCCCGAGGATAACGTACCCGGCAACGCTCCCAGCAAGAAACATGTCTGCGTAGACATGGGGGCTGAAGAATTCGTCCAAGGAAGGGCACACCCCATGATCGACTTCACCTTGAGAAACATGAGGATTCTCCAAGAAGCCAAAGATCCTGAGATCGCCGTCCTCCTAATCGATGTTGAACTGGGAATCGGTTCAAACGCCGACCCTGCAGGGCAGCTTGTTCCTGTCATCCAGAAGGCTAAGGGTCTCGCTAAGGAGGCCGGCCGGTATCTCCCGGTCGTTGCTTCCGTAATCGGCACAGAAAGTGACTTCCAGGGCCTCGCGAGCCAAGAGAAAGCCTTGTCTGACGCCACAGTTTTAATAATGTCAAGCAACGCTCAAGCTACAAGGGTCTCGGCATTGATCGCCTCCGGCGAGAAGATAGAGGCCGCAATCTTTGGGAGGTCTGGCTAGGATGTCCGAAGAGAAGATGAGCAAGGAAAAGACGATTCTGACAGAGGAGCTCAAGGTTGTGAACATTGGGATCTCAAATTTCGCCGATGATCTCCGTTCTCAAGACGTAGAGGTGGTCCATGTTGACTGGAAGCCTCCAGCGGGCGGGGACATCGAGATGTTGAAGCTGCTTGAGAAACTGGGGTTGTAGCGGTGCCATCGTTGAGAATTCTTGTCGCGCTGGGAGGAAACGCCATCTTGGCACGAGAAAGCAAAGGAACGGCAGAAGAACAGTTTGATAAGGTCCGCGAAACCTGCAAGCACCTCGCGGGCATAATAAAGCAGGGACATAAAGTAACCATCACTCACGGCAACGGTCCCCAAGTCGGTGACATACTTCTGAAGGACGAACTGGCAAAAGACACGCTTCCTCAAATGCCCCTCGACATCTGCGGGGCCGAGTCTCAGGGCATGATTGGCTACATGATTCAGCAATCCTTGCGAAACGAACTCAGAAGGGTCGGACTCGATTTGCAGGTCGCGACGGTTCTGACAGAAACAGTCGTCGATGCGAATGATCCAGCTTTCAAGAACCCCACGAAACCCATAGGTTCCTTCTATACCGCAAGTGAGGCAGCTCGACTGAAGAAAGAGAAAGGCTGGCATCTCATCAATGACAGCGAACGAGGGTACAGAAGGACAGTGCCCTCGCCAATTCCGTTGTCAATAGTGCAGGGGCAGATGATTCGAGAGTTGATGGACCTGGGAGTTATCGTAATTGCCGCAGGAGGAGGCGGTATTCCAGTGACTTCGGGCGATGAATCTGAAGGCGTCGAAGCAGTCATAGACAAGGACCTCGGCGCTGCAGTCCTGGCGAAGGTCGTCAAGGCGAAAGTGTTGCTGATATTGACTGATGTCGAGAAAGTTTTTCTTGACTACGGGAAGCCCAGTCAGCGTCCCGTCGATAGAATGACTGTACAAGAATGCAGAAACTTCCTTGAGGAAGGCCAGTTTCCCGTAGGGAGCATGGGTCCAAAAATCGAGAGTGCTGTCAGGTTCCTGGAGTCTGGAGGAAACCGTGTGATAATCAGCTCTTTAGAGATGGCTGAAGAGGCCCTGGCCGGAAGAGCGGGTACAACAATCGTCGCGTGATCCTTCTGCTATTGAGACCTTTGAACAGATCAACGCGAGTTTCACCTAGGTTTTGGGTTTGTTACAAAAAAAGAAGGGGAAGTTATGTTGTGTCAATTTTTTTCAGTTTGTGAGAAAACTTCGTATCAGTGATGAAGAGTCATATTCCTCTATCAACACCATTCCTTCTTCAGTAGTTTGGAATAGCCTATCACATTCCTTGATTAGTTTGTGGGCTTTCAAAAACTGTATGTACCTAGTGGATTGTTCATAGCTTAAAGAAACCGAACTGAGCAGATTTGTTTTCTTAATACCTTTTTTTGCAGCTCTCAGAATTGCCACAGAAATAACCAAGGAACTTCTTCTTTTGGATGGGAAAGCCAGGTCCATGCCTTTCTCCCCACCATTATGTAGAGGTATCTTCTAGAAGATAAACATATCTTGCGAAGGACAATAGTGTACGTTTCCGGGTCCTAGCGCGCGCGGATATAATGGCCCTCGAAAATACGGGCAGATGATAGCTCATAGGTCAAGGCGGTGGCTGATTCTTGTAAGCTGTGTAGCTGGTGTATGGCGGTGGGATATCATGTTGCCAGTAAATGCACATTATTTCTCCGCGGTGGTGGATTTCCTCTTCAATTACGTGTAACAGGATATCTTCAGTTTTGTTCTGGTAGGTTTTTCCGTCTCTTCCTTTGAATTCAAACATATTTTGCAACTGTTCATCTGTGAGTTTGTTCAAGTATTCGTTTGTTTCGGCCTCGACTTTATCAGCGTATTTTCCCATCGAGTCAATGCTTGGATATTCTGTGAACGGAATGTTGTAGATTCCCTCTGTGCTTTTGCCGCTTAACCGGCGGATCCATAAGTTTTCGGCTTGCAGGCTATGAATGAATATGTCTCGAATGGAATCGAAGCTGGCTCCTGTGCTTTCCACAACTGTTTGCCAAGGGATTTCCGACATGCTTTTCAGGTATTTGCGACGCGAATACCAATTGTACCCAAACAGATCCTTTATTTTCAAAAGATATTCCCGGAAAGACACTGTGTTTTTTCTTGCTAATAATGTTTACCAATTCACCGCATGACAAGGAGAAACGACTCTTTCTGAAATATGCAATGTTTATTTCATCTCTCGAACGCGCCCAGCGGCCGACACATGAAACTTCAGATTTTCCCTCTATTGTTCAATCATTACTCGGTTATTTCACATAAGATTTTAATGTTAAGGGCTCAACTCTCGTATCGGAGTTTGGGAGATTGGATGAGATCCTGAAGCTGCTTGAGAAAGCCACAAACCGAGTGCAGAAAACCCTTGATGAGAACAAACAATCTGCTTCGAGCCATATTGATGCATACGAGAAGGTGCTTAGATCAAAAGAGTGTTCTGAAACCCAAAGGGTCAGGGCGACTCTTGGTAGAATGATTGAATATGACAGACTGGAAAGTTTGTCTTCGCAACTGAGCTTGTTATACATCTTACAGATGTTCGCTTTCAAAGTGAAGATTCTGCAGATTTCTGTTGAAAACGTAAAAGAGCAGATGGCAAAATCAGGGTTTCTGGACAGAACCAAGGATATTGAGGAAATAAAAAAGAACATGGACACCTTGACGATTCTTCTGGAAGCCCAGTATGAAGCGACCAAGCAAATTGGAGAAAACCGCGAAGATCTTTCCTATGTCTCCTAATCGTCCTCGAAGCCAACCAAAGTTGAGGCCATCTTTTGAGGAAAAGAGGAAACCAAGCTTACAGGAAACGCTCAAGAATTGCGATATGTTGTTCTTTTTACTTTGCGGATAGTTCACTTTTGAGGGCTCTGCTGGTTAATCTTTTAAGAAATCGATACGTAAGTGTAACCGGTGATTGTTCATATCTGAACCTCCACGTGAACTAGATATGGCATTCTTAGAGTCTGAATTGAAAGGAAAGACTCTGCTCGTCTACTGGTACTTGCTCCAACAAACTAGCCATTCTGTGGGAGTCAGAGAAGTGCAACGTGCATTGAAGTTCTCGAGTCCAAGCATTGCCGTTCACCATCTTCAGAAACTGCAAGATTTAGGATTAGTGGAAAAGAAGGGAACAGGAGAATACGTGCTCCAAGAGGAAGTGAAAGTCGGCCTCCTAAGTCTTTTCACGAGGCTGGGACGCTTCATGGTTCCAAGATACCTTTTCTATTCTGTATTGTTCACGACGATGATAGGAGCCTACTTGGCTTTGTGTCTATTCCTCCAGGCAACCCCAAGCTTCTACGCAATGACCTTCGGCTCTGTTGGCGCCATCATTTTCTGGATTGAAACCTCAAGACTATGGAGGGCAAGACCGATTTGAAGAATCTGCATGCTGTTCTAAAACGTAGAACTAAAAGCATTGAGTGCCACAGCTACGTGAGGGGATTAATGCATTGAAGAAAACTCTCGTTTACTCAGTTGCAGCAGTCATGATAGGAGTTCTACTCATAGTTGTCCCCTTAATCGTTATTTCACAGATGGGTAGCAGCACTCCTCAAAGTGGGTCTAAACCATCCACCTTCGTTGGAGGACTCAGACAACTCGATGGTGACTCTGACACAAAAACCGTGAGCAATTCAGAAGTGATAATCCTCGCAATAGCTTTCTTCGTAGCCCTGTTAACCTACGGCATCATAGGGCCCAAAGCACCTCGCAGATACAATATGCGGCTCGGAGTCCCGCCTTACTGAGATGAGCGGCAGAACCCTGCGAAATACCTTAGATGACAACCTTTCGGCATATATCTGCAGAGGCTTGACATGTGAAGACTAGACCTTCAAGCATTTGTTGAAGAAGACGACAGTTCTTTCCCAGGCGTCCTTGGCTGCTTCGGGTCTGTAGCTTTCTCTTGTGTCGTTAAAGAATGCGTGAGGAGCTCCCGGATAGACTTTGATGTTGAAGGTCTTCCCATACTTCTCCAGCGTTTGTTTCAGGAGGTTAATGTCGTCTTCAGTTATCGCCATGTCTGCTCCAGCATAGTTACCGAGGATCGGACAGTTTATGTCCTTAACGAGATCGATAGGTGACGGGTTTCTTCCATAAAACACGACTGCAGCCCCAATATCCTTGTTGTGGCAGGCTAATAGAAGAGAAAGTCCGCCTCCCATGCAGAAGCCGATGCTTCCAATCTTTCCTGGATACACACTCTGCAAAGTCTGAAGATAACGGAAACCTCCTTTCAAATCGTTCATGATGTGCTCTTCAGAAAGTTCCCCGCGCAATTTGCGGCCCTCTTCCAGATTCGAAACTATTTTTCCCCCGAACAAATCAACAGCAAGAGCAACGTATCCTTCATTCGCAAGTCGTCTACATACGTCTTTGATGTGGTCAACGACTCCCCAAATCTCCTGAATAACGATGACGGATGGATACTTTCCTGCATTCTTTGGCTTGGCCAAGAAACCCAACGTCATCTTGCTGGGGTTTCCACCCGAAAACTCAACCATAGAAGTCAATACATCCATGAAACCACGAACCCTGAAGATATGAATTCAAACTAGAACTCTATCGCGAGTAAAAACTTTTCCATTTCAGTACCGAAAGAATTAGTTACCAGAGTCTCACTTCAAAGACAGATAGAAGGTAGGAAAAGAACAGCCTTGACAGAAAAACATGCGCTTCAGGTTCTGATTGAAGTAACTGCGCGGGGCATTAAGGAAAACTATGAGGTAGATGTCAGAACGGTTGGAGAACTTAAGGGAAGAATGAATGAGTTAGAACTCGAGATGAGCAAGAAGGAAAATATGGAGAACAAAGATGGATGCCTCGCCTTTGCGAGGAAAGAATTGAATAGACTGACGGATTCCACGATTCTGAGAAGTAAGGAAGCTTGGAAGAAATATGAAGCGTTGAAACAAGACTGTGAAACCCAAGCCTTCGAGTCTGCTCAACTGGATGAACTGTGGATGTGGTGCAAAAAAGCAGAGCAGCTTGCCGCAGACCTACTGTGTTATTCGCTTGGAGCTCTCCCGAATTAAAACTCGCAGAATCAATGAATGTGATGAAAAAGCCTAGTCAGCCAGGACTATTCTCATGTTTTTGCAGATTGGAACTATCCGCGAAATGTTGAGTCTGCTTGAGAATATCACGTCTTCCTTGAACCCTAATTCGACCAGATGCCTTGCATGAGTCGTCTCCATAACGTTCCCAACCAGATTGTTCTTTGCCGTTTTGAACGCCAACATAGACATCCGAGCCTTATCTGAAAGAACGACACTGCTCGGTTTGAACCCTTCCACGATTGCTCCCGCACACAGCGAGTCTTCCAACGAGAATTTACCTTTCTCTCCAGCCAAGACGAATGAAATTCCGATCTTCTCGCCCTCAGCAATTTCCTCAGCCATTTCGGCTACTGCCCCAGCGTTCAAAAACGCTCCAATTAGAACCATTATCGCTCTTTGAGATTTGACCAATGCGGCTGTTCCGCTTGTTGTCGTGATGACAACTGTTTTTCCTTCGACATTGGCGCGTGTGAACTCGAGAGGAGAATTTCCAAGATCAAACCTTGCGGGCTTTTTTCCTCCTCTTTCGCCGGCAAGCAGAAA
>Ga0209039_10001985_pt1 | contig 18080 bp, 12 predicted proteins | sample BogFormECP12_OM1_FD_188238 | JGI IMG/M metagenome (GOLD analysis project Ga0209039, IMG submission 188238) | Bog forest soil microbial communities from Calvert Island, British Columbia, Canada - ECP12_OM1 (SPAdes) (version 2) | ecosystem: Environmental > Aquatic > Freshwater > Wetlands > Bog ...
GGCCATTGACCTTGAATGACAGTTTTAGAGCGGGCTTTGGCGGATATTCACCGCGAAAATCTCCCCCCGGTCGCCCGCCGAGCGCCGCCCATATTCCGTCCGTACGGGGAAGCGAGTCCATTGCATGCCGCATCACGAACCGTATGTTGCGGACCATTCCGCCACTCGGTTGTGTAGTCGCAAAACCAGAGATCTAGCCTTCGTTATCCCGAAACGGGGTTCTGAGATGTCCGCATCTGCGCTCCTCTCCACTTGGTCGTGTAACGGCCAAACCACCAATGTGCCCGGGGTCGGTGGCGATGCTGAGGTTTTGTCGCCCTCGCCGCCGAACCTCGCGACCCCATTTCCTACCGGCAGGAAATCGACGGCGGGAAGGCTAGGATTTTTCCTGCCCGCAGGAAATTCTGCCAGAATTTTCTTGACACCATATCTTGCCTACGTGCTAGCCTCAGGGGGAGCAGGAAAGCCGCCGCGGGAGAAGCGCCGGCCAGGAAAGATCTCCGTGCTTGCCAAGATGTGCATGAAAACACAAGGACTTATGCAAAATTTAAGGAATTTCCGTGAAATCGCATCTTATTCAATTAAAAGCGTTTATCGTCAAGGTCGAGTCCGAGGGCGGGAAAAAGGGGGAATTAAAAAATGAAACCTAGTATCAAGATGTTATTGAAAACACATCTAGAAAAAATGTCGCATTTCCGCCTTGCCAAGATGTCTATGAAAACAAATATCTTATACGATCCTTGCCAAGATGTTTATGAAAAGACAGGAGCTTAGCGCAAACCGTCAGGGAAGGAAGCTCAGGACGTGCGGGGACCGGCGTCTCCCGTTTTACCCCGCGGCGGCTTCACCCGCCCGGTGGCGCGGGGCTAGGCGTGCCGGCCGGACGCAGGACATGGCCCTTTAACGGCCTACCCGTAGAAGTGCCCTGCGCCCTTGCAGGATTGGAGTAAAAGCCCCTTTGGTTCTTGCGGACACCCTCATGGACGCAGCGTCGCCTCTCGCAAACTGACCCACCACCCGGTCGCAGGGACGAATTGAGGCGTAATACATGTTACTCTATCTTCGTGTCATGAAAACTCGGCTGCGAAACGTCATCATATCGTTCCGATTGCATGCAGAGTTCTGAATTCAGGGCATAGGCTGAAAGAAATCGAGTTTGATGACTATGCGGAATCGTCTCAACAGAACGCGTGGTTTAGCGCTGAAGGCCGCGGGTTGGATGGTGGTGATCCTGGCGGCTATGTCCCTCCAGGCACAGACCGCCACGGACTTGTCCCCAGTCAAGAAAGTATTTGTCTCCCCGATGAGCGGCGGAAATGGTGCGGCTGAACTGCACCAGAGTCTGGTAAAACAGCTTCGCAAGAGCGGGGAATTCGAGGTGGTGGCAACTTCGAGTCAGGCGGATGCGGTGATTAAAGCGAGCGGCCAGATCTGGGTCAAGGGCCACTTCGCAACGAGTCCTCGTACGCCGAAAACGAATCGCCAAGCCATCTATGGAGGCTTTCTCTCTGTTGAAGTCGTCGGCGCCGACAACGCCGTCTTGTGGTCTTACCTGGTAACTCCCAGCAAGTTTTCCTGGGGCAGTATCTCCGATAATCTGTCTGACAATCTTGTCAGGGAGATGGTTGCAGCCCACGAGAAGAGAGGCCCGTCACCGGAACCGGGCGTGGTCGAGACCCGCCTGCATGGGGCAGGTTCGACGTTTGCAGCGCCTCTCTATCAAAAGTGGTTCGAGTCTTTCCAGCGGCAACATCCCGAGGTTCGTATCAGCTACGACGCCGTGGGATCAGAATTGGGCACCCGACTTCTCGTGGAGCATCAGGTGGACTTCGCGGCGTCCGATGTGCTTCCATCGGATCAGGGCCCAATGCCATCGGCGGCGGGTTTTCCGCGAACCGCATCCGTATTGGGCGGGGTGGTTCCGATTTACAACCTGAAAGATCTCACTCAGGATCTCAAGTTCACGCCTGAGGCTCTAGCCGGCATCTATCTCGGTAAGATCACGAAGTGGAACGACCCGATCATCAAGGGCCCAAACAAAAGTGCGCACTTGCCGGACGCCGGCATCGTGGTGATTCATCGCTCGGACGGCAGCGGCACAACCTATGCCTGGACGGATTATCTGTCCAAGACTAGCGCCGAATGGAAAGCCTCGGTGGGCGCCGGTTTCACCCTCAACTGGCCAGTGGGAACGGGGGTGGAATACAACGAAGGGGTCGCCGCCACGGTGCAGCGCACCCCAAACTCGATTGGATATGTCGAACTTGTGTATGCCATCCAGCACCAGTTGAGTTTCGGAGCAGTTCGAAACGCCTCCGGCGAGTACGTCCGGGCCAATATTGAGAGCGTAGCCGCGGCTGCCGATTCTGCCTTGACGGGGAATTCTGCCTCTCCTTCTTCCATCACCAACGCTTCCGGAAGAGAAGCTTACCCCATAGCTACATTTACCTTTCTCCTTTTGCCCCAGCAAGTAAATGACAGCCAGAAAAAGGCCGCCCTGCTTGAGCTTCTCCAGTGGGTGTTGACCTCCGGCCAAAAAGAATGTTCGGCGTTGGGTTATGCGCCGCTGCCGCACGCGCTCGCGAACCGGCAGTTGCTGGCTCTCGACAGCTTCAAGTAGATTTAGCAGGGGGTGGCCGAATTCCACCAGCCTGGTGGTTTATGGCCAGACAAAAGGCCATTAGGCAGCGCCGCCTATCGCTAAAAGCCTCTTATTTTCAGTAGACTACACGCATGTGCGGGTTTGGCAAAACATTTGCCTCTATCCTGGGTGGTGACCGGGAGGTAGCAGCTATGTTGAGCAAATCGATGAAGTCGTTTCGAAGAGTGATGATTTACAGTGTGCTGAGCTTATTCGCCATGTCGATGGTGGCGTTTGCGCAAGATCCGGCCGCGGATGCGCCGCAGAACCCACCGCCCGAGGCACCACCGGCGGCGCCACCGACGACGCCGGGATGGCACCGATTTTCTTCTCCGCCCCCGCAGCCAGCACTGCCGGAGGCGCCTGCGCCGCAGGCTGACCCAGCGCCCCCCGCCGTGCCGGACCATATCACGCTTCCCGCAGGGACCTTCGTAACCGTGCGGGTTGACCAGTTCCTATCTTCTGACAAGAACAAGGCGGGCGATGGGTTTAGCGCAACCCTTTCGCGGCCCCTGGTGGCAGACGGACTGGTGGTCTCGCGGCGGGGAGAACCCCTGGGCGGGCAAGTGGTTGATGCCAAGAAGGCAGGACGCGTGTCGGGCGTTTCGCATTTGCAGATATCCCTGAACTCGCTGACACTGGCGGATGGCCAACAGATTCCGATCCAGACGGAGTTGACGAGCATCACCGGCCCCACCTCCAACGGACGTGACGCGGGTGCGATTGTGGCAACCACGGCCACGGGCGCGGCCATTGGCGCCGCCGCAGCTTGGGGTCCGGGCGCGGCTATTGGCGCCGGAGCCGGGTTGATTGCGAGTACGGTGGGGGTGTTGGTAACGCGCGGGCATCCGACCATCATCTATCCGGAGTCACAGTTGACCTTCCGGCTCGCCAAACCCGCCACGTTCTCGACCGAGCGGGCACCCCAGGCCTTTGTTGATGCCACCACCGCCAATTCTCAGCGCGCCGGCATGCAGGGTCCCCCACAGGGTCACCCGCCCGCTTACCAAGGCTGTGCCGGGCCGGGATGCGCTCCCTATCCGCCGCCCTATTATTACGGTCCCTATTACCCCTATTATTGGGGGCCGAGCTTCGGGTTCTACTACGGAGGCGGATTCTATGGCCACGGGTTCTATGGCCGAGGCTGGGGGTTCCGCCGCTAAAGTGTGTCCCTTGCTGAACTGACAGCATTCAATGCTTCGCAGAACCGCCGGCCCTCCCGCCAGGGATCAGGCCGGCGGATTTTTTTTATGGCTGTACGTTCGTGACCCTTTCGGCGCCGGGTGGCGGGAAGTGTTTCTCATACCATGCGATGCAGCGGTCGGTGGAATCCACTTGGTGTTGGGTTTCGGCCAGGCCGTGTCCCTCGCGCGGATAGCGAACAAAGACGGTCTCGACGCCCACATCCTTGAGGGCAATGAAATACTGCTCCGCCTCCGCGATGGGCACGTCGGGGTCGTTTTCCCCGTGCATGAGCAGGGTGGGGGTGTGAACGTTGGCCACGTACTTGATGGCGGAGCGCTGCCAGGCGAAATCCATCCAGTTGCCCTGGTGGAGGAACTGGCCGAATTCCATCTCTTCATATTGATTGTAATACGTCATGTAGTTATAGCTAACCAGGTTCGAGATGCCGGCGATGGGGATGGCGGCCTTGAACTCGTTGGTCTGGGTAATCAGCCAGTCGGAGAGCTGCCCGCCGTAGCTCACGCCCTCAACCCCCATCCGCTCGCGGTCAAGCCATAGGTAGCGGCGCACCGCGGCGCTGACCGCATAAAGAACATCCTGGGCTTCGTTCCCATTCTGGTCCCCGAAAACCGCATCGGCAAATTTCTGGCCGTAGCCGGTGGATCCGCGGTAATTCACCTGGAGCGTCGCCCAGCCGTGAGAGGCGTAGACCTGGTTCTTGAAGGTAAAGGCCGGACCATTCTGGCCGTGCGGCCCCCCGTGCAGGACCACGATGAGCGGGTGTTTGGGCGCCGCCGCCATGTCGGGTAATCCCTCGGTAAGCCCCACCGGCTTGGTCAGGAAGGCTTCCACTTCATACTTGTTGTCGTTGCTGGTGAAGGTGAAGGACTCCACCACCCCCAGCGGCTTGCCCCCAAGGACCTCGGCATTCAAGTCGGTCAAACGCCGCGGCGCGCCGGTGTCCGTCTTCAAATACAATTCCGGCATGTCCTGCGGGGTCGAGAGGGCATAAGCCACCAGACCGTTCCGGCCCACGGAAAAACCGGCGATCGCTCCTGGCTCATTCACCACCTTTTCCGGGCTGACCGCTTGGCCAGAGGCGGAAATCGGCAGGCGCACCAGGTGAACACTGCCCCGCTCCTGCACCGTGAAATAGACCGCGTTCCCTTCCGGCGACCAGAGGGGGAAGCCTTGGCGGTTGTCGATCATCCCGGTCACTTTGTGCTGGTGCGATCCATCGGCATCCATCAACCGTACGTGCGAGTCTTCCATGTTGGTTTCGCGATCGGTAAGGCCGCGCTGGTTGGCCGAGTAGATAATCCGCTTGCCATCGGGCGACCAGCGCGGAGCGGATTCCAAGCTTTCCGTCGCCGTCAGGCGGCGCACGCTGCTGTCAGCCACCTTCAATGCAAAGATGTCGTAGTTAAAGAACTCGTCTGCGTTGGGCTCGTGATTCGAGGCGAAGAGGATTTCCTTGCCGTCGGGGGACCAGTCAATGGAATGCTCGTCGTTCGTGCCCTGCGTAAGCTGCCGGACCTGGTAAGTCGAAACATCCACCACGAAGATGTGAAGGCGGCGATTGTCATTGAAGTGAGAAAGCCCTTCACCCGCCGTGGGTTTATAGAGGTAGCGCGTGATCACCATCGGGTCACCGTTCGCCTCGGCAGTTTCGGGGCCCGGTGTTGATGAAATGAAGGCAAGCTGCCGGCTGTCCGGCGACCATGCAACGCTTTCGCCCTGTTCGGGCAAAGGCGAGTTGGTGCCGCGCGTCGGCGCCAGGAACGTTGCGCCGGAGCCATCGGCATGCGCCACCCACAGCCCGGATTTGTCACCCTCGCCGGCCGAGTAACTCAACCACTTGCCGTCCGGCGACCAGATCGGGTTCGATCTCGCTTCCTTTTCGCCACCCAACCGGACCGGCGCCGAGGTGGAAAGGTCCATGATCCAAATCTGGGAATAAGGTCGCCCGGGCCGGTCGTGCATGGTCACGGTGTAAGCCACCCGATGGTTGTCCGGAGAAAGCGCCACATGGCCAACGGCGCGAAAGCGGTAAAGATCGTTGCTCACCAGGCCCTGCGCCGGGCTCCACGGGGCCGAGAGCATCAAACCTGCCAGCACCACTCCGAAAGTCAGCAGCCTCGCAATCACCGTCGGTAAATATCGCACCCATGCGCGCATGTCTTTTTCCTCTGCAACTCGCCTATTGAAGTTGGGGGACCACTTGCCCACCGGGGTAATGTACAACTGCGTTCCTCGACGCGCAACGCTCCATTCACAAGATTATAGGCTGTCTAACAAGCCGGCTTGGCGCGGGGGTTTTACGGCGGGCGCAGGGCACTGGCAAGGTAACTCAGGGAGGCCGGGGCGATGAGTCGATAGGGAACGACGCACCGATGCTTGACCTCGCGCACGGCGATGGAATCGGCAAAGACCACGTCCGCGGCCGCCAGCGCTTTCGCGTCGGGGAGGGGAAGCAGAAACTCCTGCAGCACGTGGCGGCGGCCGGCGGCAGTGGCCAGCACGCTGCGCGCGGTTTGCAGGAATGCCTCGCTGACGGATACCACCGCCACCACGGAGGGCTCGCGCCGCTGGCGGATCATTTCCACTTGCTCGTCCGCCGGACCAAACTCCAGGGGAATGGCGGGACGGTTCTTGGGAAGCAGGGCATTGACGTCGGAGACCGCGTAGTGGGCGGCCACCGCCAGCGCGCCGATGCCCAGGCCGGAATTCGCCGCCAATTCCACCCGAGAGCAGACCTCCACCGGACAGTTGATGGCCGCCCGGATTTCTTCGCGCATCAGGCGGCGCAGGCCCGCATCGGTTTCGACCACCAAAATGTGATCGGGGGGCTGACCGAGCAAGCGCTCGCGCACTCGTTCACGGAGTGACTGGAGCGAATAGCCCTGCTCGCGCGCCAACCGAATCAGCGTGTTGATGAAGTCGTCGAGGCCGCTCGCCCCGCGGGTGTGGACCCCTTCCTCCAAGGCTCGAACCGTCACGCGGCTGCCTCGCCGCCCCACCAGCCACATGCGGCGGATCAAATCCTGGTAGGCCTCACTCACCGTGTTGTGGTGGATCTTCAGGCGGCGCGCCAGTTCGCGTACGCTGGGCAGCGCCTGGCCCGGTTGCAGCTTGCCCGTGGCAATGTGAAATACGATCTGCTCCGCCAACTGCTGGCGAAGAGGAATTTCACTCTCTTTGCTGATGCGAATGTCCATGATGGCATCGTGCCCAGCGTTTCGCGCTCACGCGGGCGCTCCTTGCCCCTCACAATATACGCTGTTAGCCCCGTCATTCAGCGCAAATTAGCGCAAAAAGGGCGCGGTTTTCTGCAAAATCCGTTTCACTCTGACCTAAATGTCCGATAGTTAGCCGTAAATGTCCGACTCTTTTCGGACATTGTGTCGTCATTTTATCTGTTTTCACGCACATACCGGCTTCGGTCGTCATAAATTCTCTTTTCCCGGCCGGAGGCCGGTCGGCGGTTTTTGGTTGTGGGGGGTGTTCGGGAGCCGCCACGACGGGCGGAGGCCGGATTCTTCCCTGCTCATCATGCGCAGAGCCCTTTCGTCCGAGAGCACGGACTTCCTAGTTAAGTATACTAACAAGCCTAGGCTTTGTCAAGAGAAAAGTGAGGCTAGGTGAATACAGCGCCCGCCCTGGGTGGCATCTCCTCTTCGCGCAGGCCACCGGTACGGTTGCCGCGCAGCCTCCCTGGGGTCAGGGGCTCGGTGATCACCTCAAAATCGGGGAGCCGCTTACTCACCTCCACGGGTCGGCCGTTACACGGTCAGTTGGGATTGCGGAACGGTTCCTCGTTGGGATTTGAATCCCCTACCTCTTGCTCCAGAACTAATCTATTACCAGTTTAATCAATGACTTGCGGGAACGGCGGGCAGCGCGAGCAAACGCTCCGCAACGCTGGCAAAAAGCGCCGTGCCGGCACCAGCCGGGATGAAGAAAGACCTTGACACCGTACTGTCTATATATGTAGACTTATCGCGTTTAGACTCGGTGCCTGTAGAAGAACAAGGAGGCCTTCATGAAATCACTTCGAACCCTTTCACCTGCTGGTCTTCTGGTCCTGGCGCTATTGGTAGCCGGCTTCAGCGGCGGGGCGGCGAGCGGTCAAGATTCCACAGGGCGGCCAAGCGGTTGGGACCGTCTCAAATCCCTGACGCCGGGCGAGGAAATTCGCGTCGTGATGAGCACTTTCAACTCCTACCAAGGCGAGTTTGAGTCGTTGAGCGAGGGCGGAATTATGCTTCGGCAGACAGCGGGCGAGCAGACGCTCGAGCGCACCGACGTTCTTCGCGTTCTCGCGAAGGGTAAAAGCCACCGGGCGCGAAACGCCAAGATTGGCGCGTTCGTGGGAGCAGGGGCCGGCCTCGGGATTGGGCTAATCCCTTATCATGTCCAAAGAAACTGTACCGAAGGCCCCGCCTTCAACTGCGGTTACCCCCCCAATCCGCACCTCCTGGAGGCCCTTACGCCTCTAGGTGCTCTGGCCGGGGCCGTTATCGGCGCAGTGGTACCGACGGGTAGGTGGCATGAGGTCTACCGCGCCCACTGATGGCCTGCCGGCGGCGCATACGGCGTGACGATTCTTGACGGGGTGTATGCGACCCACGGGCCGGCTGGCGCAGAGTGAAACTCTGCGATATTGGTGAGCGATGCGGATGAGTCGCAGAGCTGGGCTCGCTCTGCGCCAGCCGGCCTGACACCTCTTCTGCCTGTGACACTTCACAAACTGTAACCCTCATGGTCGCGGCGGCCCCCTGCTCTCGCTTATTCTCCGGCGCGAGGGTGAAAAACATGGGAACCGAAATCATTCTGGGAGTCGTGATGGTGGTCCCGTTGGTCTTCGGCGCGGTGGTTTGGCGCTGGACTTCCGAGGATTGGCTGCAAGCCTCTGTCATCTTGGCGCGCTCCCTGGGGAGGCTGATATGAACGGGGCGGAGAGGCAGGCTGAGAAACGGGCTTTTGTTGCTTCCCCAATTGCTCTAGAATGGGCACGGGCGAATACTCACACCTCCTGGCCTTCCCGAGTTTTCCGTACTTGGCGTGACCCGAGGCTCGTAACCCGAGCGCCGGGCGTACACCGGCATGAATGCAGGCAAGAGGAGAAGATGATGGCGACTTCGCGCGGATACTCGGAGGTACTGAAAGAGCGGGGATTTGTGTTCCTGCTGGCGGCCCAGGCGCTGGCGGTGTTCGATGACAACACCTTCAAACAACTCCTGATGCTCTTCGTCACCGCGAGTGTCGCTTCCCTGGCCACTCGCAACCTTTACATTTCTTTGGGCACCGCGCTCTACGTGCTGCCCTACATCCTGTTCTCCTCCTATGCGGGGCAGGTGGCCGACCACTTTTCCAAGCGCCGCGTGATCATTTTCATGAAGATGGTCGAGGCCACGCTCCTCGTTCTCGCCACCTTCGCCATGTTCGCCGGACACGTCATTGCCATGCTGGCGGTGCTCTTCCTGTTGGGAATCCACGCCTGCTTCCTCGATCCCGCAAAGGAAGGAATTCTGCCGCAAATCTTTTCCGACGAGGAGCTGCCGCGGGCCAACGGGCTGATGCAGCTCACCGTTTACACCATGATTGTGTCGGGACCGGTGGCCGCCGGACTGCTGCTCGACGCTTTTCCTTCCAGACCTTATATTCCCGTGGCCATGCTCGTGGGCATGGCGATGTTGGGATTGGTAATGGCCACCGGCATCACCCGCGTTCCGGCCATCGCGGCAGGAGAAAAATTCCGTTGGAACGCCTTTCGGGAGTTTTGGAATGACTTCGCGGAAATTCGCTCCTCGCGCGCGCTTTTCCGAACGGTTCTGGCCATCGCCTATTTCTGGTTTCTGGGCGCGGTCTATCTTTTAAACGTTATCGGTTACGGCCGCGACCTTTTGCATTTGAGCAATACCGGAATCAGTTACCTCACCGCTTCGGTATCGATTGGCATTGGGCTGGGCGCGTTTGTCGCGGGCAAGCTTTCCGCCGACCGCGTGGAACTGGGCCTGGTGCCCATCGGTTCGGTGGGCCTGGGCATTTTCGGCGTGTTTCTCTTCCTTGGCCATCACTCCGTGGCCCAGGTTTTTATTGGGCATTTCCTGCTGGGTTTTGCGGGTGGAATCTTTATCATCCCGCTGCAATCCTACTTGCAGGCCAACGCGGGCGAGCACTCCAAAGGACGGACCATCGCCACTTCGAACGTCTTGACCTTCACCGGAGTGTTTCTGGGCGCGGGTATTTTCGCGCTTCTTTCCGGCCCTTGCCGAATGCAGGCGAACCAAATTCTGCTGGTCATGGCGGTGATTTCGTTTGCCGTCACCTATCGTATCTTGACAGTCCTGCCCGACTTCATGATCCGTCTGTGTTTCTTCCTACTGACCCACACGTTCTATCGCATTGAAGTGCGCGGCGCGGAAAACCTGCCTCGGCGCGGACCGGCACTGCTGGTGTGCAATCACATCTCCTTTGCCGATCCGTTCCTGATTGGCGCCTGCACGCCGCGCTTCATTCGTTTCCTGATGTACCGCCACTTTTACAACACGGCGGGAATTCACTGGCTGGCGAAGCTGATGGGCGCCATCCCGATATCGGAAGCTGATAAGCCGCGCGAGTTGGTGGCGTCGCTCCACACCGCGCAGGACCGCTTGCGCGAAGGCGACCTGGTTTGCATTTTCGCGGAAGGCGCCATTACGCGGACGGGAAACCTGTTGCGTTTCCGTCGCGGCTTTGAGCGCATCACCCGCGGCCTTACGGTTCCCATTATTCCCATTCACCTTGACCGCGTGTGGGGCAGCATATTCAGCTTCGAGGGCGGGAGATTTTTCTTCAAATGGCCGCGCCGCATCCCCTATCGCGTAACGGTGAGCTTCGGCGCGCCGCTCCCGGGTGATGCGAATGCCTTCCAGGTGCGGCAAGCGATAATGGCGTTGAGCGCGGAGGCCTTCGCGCGGCGCGGAGTGGCCCAGAGGCCGCTGCCAGAGCTGTTCCTGGATAGCGCACGCCGCAACTGGCGGCGCTTCGCCATGGCGGATTCTACCGGCCGCCAGGTAAACTTTGGGCAGGCGTTGATTGGCGCGCTGTTGTTCCGGCGCCATGTGGTGAAACAATGCCGAGGCGAGAAAATGATCGGCGTCCTGCTGCCGCCCTCGGTGCCGGCCGCGCTGCTGAATTTCGGCATCAGCCTGGCGGGCCGCGTGCCGGTGAATCTGAATTACACCGCTTCCACGCAAGCGATGGAAGTGGCCGTGGAGCGCTCCGGGGTCAAGACGATCTTCACCACGGAAAAGCTCTTGAGCCGATTGGGAATCGAGAAGCAGCCCGGCATGGTGATGGTCGAAGATGTGGCGAAGACCTTCACGCCGCGCGACAAACTGGTTTGGGCCGCGCTCGCCCGCCTGGTTCCCACCGCGGTGCTGCGGCGCTGGCTGATTCCGCGCGAAGTGAAGCTCGATTCCCTCGCCACCGTGATCTTTTCCAGCGGCAGCACCGGGACACCCAAAGGCGTGATGCTGAGCCATCGCAACATCGTTTCCAACCTGGAGGGCGTGCAGCAGACGATCAACGTGAACCGGAGCGATTGCCTGCTGGGGATTCTGCCCTTCTTCCACTCCTTCGGTTTCTCCATTGGACTGTGGCTGCCGGCCATCTCCGGATTCGGTGTGGCCTACCACACGAACCCGCTGGAGGCGCGCAAAATCGGGGACCTCTGCCGGAAGTTTCACGTCACCATCATGATCTCTACGCCCACCTTCGTGTGGGAGTACGTACGGCGCTGCGAAGCGGAGGATTTCGGCACCTTGCGCGTGGCGATGGTGGGCGCGGAAAAGATGAAGCCTGAACTCGCGGATGCCTTCCGCGAGAAATTCCACATCGATCTCCTGCAAGGCTACGGGTGCACGGAGCTTTCGCCGGTGGTGTCGGTGGAAACCCCGGGCTACCTCGGCAGCGACCAGAAGCAGGTTGGCGCCAAACGCGGCACCGTCGGGCACCCGATTCCCGGCGTTGCGGTGCGCATCGTGAATCCGCAAACCTTCGCGACGCTCGGCCCGGCTCAAGCGGGCATGCTGTTAGTCAAAGGTCCCAGCGTGATGGTGGGCTACCTCGGCGAGCCGGAAAAGACGCACCAGGTCATGTGGGAGGATGGGTGGTATATCACCGGCGACGTGGCCCAGCTTGACGAAGATGGGTTCATTCAGATTACCGACCGGCTCGCGCGCTTTTCCAAGATCGCCGGCGAGATGGTGTCGCACGTTCAGGTGGAGGATGCGCTGCACCGCGCCCTCGGCTGCTTTGACCCCCGCATGGTGGTAACCTCGATATCCGACGAGCAGAAAGGCGAGCGCTTTGTGGTGCTCCACACGGAGCTGGGATTGAGCGTGGATGACTTGCTCAAGCGCATGCGCGATTCCGGACTTCCCAAGCTGTGGGTGCCGCGCAAAGAAAACTTTTTCCCGGTGCCGGCGTTGCCCTTCCTCGGGAGCGGCAAGCTGGATTTGAAACAGGTGAAGGAGACCGCCAATAGACTCGCCACCGCGCAACCCGCCACCGCGGCGGAGGCGGCGCCACGGGAGTAAGCGTAGCGCAGACCTCCGCCTTTGAGGTCTGCGGTTCTTCCTGAGACTCGCGCTCCCGAACCCGCGGGCCGGTGTCCGTCTTGAGATTTTCGGTATTTGCAAAGGAAGAACCGCGGACCCCAAAAACGGGGGTCCGCGCTACCCAGTCTCGTGAATACAGTCGGATGACTCCGCGAGTTGTGGAACCTCTTGCCCGAAAGCGGTATACTCCTCTGCGGCGTCCCGCACGATCCTCTGGCTGGCGCTCGCAAGTCTTGGTTGGACTGGTCCTTCTCCGGGCCGCTGCTTGCAAATTCAACGAATGCTCAAGGCTCAATGTTTTTCTCTCGCTTAATCGTTCGCCTCTGCCTTTGGCTGCTGGCCCACACATTCTGTCGAGTGGAAGTATGCGGTGGTGAAAACCTGCCGACGACGGGCCCGGCGCTGCTGGTGTGCAACCACATCGCATTCATCGATCCCTTCCTGCTGGGCGCGGGCGTACGCCGCTCCATTTGTTTCCTGATGCCGCGGCTTTTTTATGAGGCACGCGCCATCCACTGGCTCGCAAAGCGGCTGGGAGCGATTCCGGTCTCCGCCGCAGACCCCCCGCTGGAAAGGGTCCGTGCGGACCAAGCGGCGCAGGACCGTCTGCGCGCGGGCGAACTGGTTTGCCTGTTTGCGGAATGTGCCCTGATGCGCGCCGGAGATTTGCCGCGCTTCGCTCCCACTCTGGAGGCCCTTACGCGCGGGCTCAGCATGCCGATAATTCCCGTGCATATCGACCGCGAGTGGGGAAACATTTTCGGCTTCGAGCAGGGACGATTCTTCTTCAGGTGGCCGCGTCGCATTCCCTATCGTGTCACGGTAGATTTCGGCGCGGCGCTCCCGGCCAGCTCCAGCGCATTCCAGGTGCGGCAAATTCTGGCGCTGCGGGCGGCGGAGACCGCTAGCCGGCGCGACGCGGTGCAACAACCGTTGCCGGCGGCGTTTCTGGATAGCGCGCGGCGCAACTGGCGCCGCTTCGCCATGGCGGATTCAGCCGGGCGCGAGATCACTTTCGGGAAGGCGCTGATTGGCGCGCTGCTCTTCCGCCGATTTGTGGTAAAGCGCTGTCCTGGCGAAAAGATGGTGGGTGTGCTCTTGCCGCCCTCGGCGCCGACGGCGGTAGTGAATCTCGGCATCACGCTGGCCGGCCGGGTGGCCGTGAACCTGAATTACACTGCGCCCATTCAGGCCATGAACGCGGCCATTGAGCGCTGCGGAATCAAAACTATTTTCACCTCGGAAAAACTTCTGGAACGATTTGACATCCCTAAGCGGCCGGGCATGATCCTGATGGAAGAGGCGGCCGGGACCTTTTCCAAAGTTGACAAGTTGGTGTGGGCGGCCATCGCTCGCCTGGCGCCAGTCGGGCTCCTGCGCCGAACCTTGATTCCGCGTGAAGTGACGCTGGATTCACTTGCCACGGTGGTCTTTTCCAGCGGCTCCACGGGGACGCCCAAGGGCGTGATGCTGACCCACCGCAACATCATCTCCAACGTGGAAGGTATGCTCCAGACCATCAACGTCGACCGGAACGATTGCCTCCTGGGGGTTCTGCCCTTCTTCCACTCGTTCGGCTTCACGGTGGGTTTGTGGCTGCCTGCCGTCGCCGGGTTCGGCGTGGTTTTTCACACCAACCCGTTGGAGGCGCGCACGATTGGCGAACTCTGCCGGAAGTACCGCGTCACCCTCATCATCGGTACGCCAACGTTCGTGTGGGAATACGTCCGGCGCTTGGAGCGCGGCGACTTGGCCTCCGTGCGCGTCGCCATTGTGGGCGCGGAAAAAATGCGGCTGGAACTCGCCGACGCTTTCTGGGAGAAATTCCATCTCGATCTCGTGCAGGGCTACGGCTGCACGGAAACGTCACCGGTGGTATCTGTGGAGACCGCCGGGCGCAGGATGCAAAGTCAGATGGGCAGCCTCGGGCCCGGAAGCGTGGGCCGGCCGATGCCGGGGATTGCGGTGCGCGTGGTGAACCCCGAAACGTTTGAGACCCTGGGGCCCGGCCAGGAGGGGATGCTGCTGGTGAAAGGGCCGTGCGTGATGGCGGGTTACCTCGACGAGCCGGAAAAAACGCGCCAAGCCATCTGGGAAGACGGCTGGTACATCACCGGCGACGTGGCGCAGCTCGATGAAGACGGCTTCATTATGATTACCGACCGGCTGTCGCGATTTTCGAAAATTGCCGGCGAAATGGTGTCGCACGTCCACTTGGAAGAGGCGCTTCACCAAGCGCTCGGAAGCCTGGAGCAGCGGCTGGTGGTGACGTCCGTCTCCGACGATCAGAAAGGTGAGCGCTTCGTGGTGCTGCACCTCGATTTGGGATTGGACGTGGACGAATTACTCAAGCGCGTGCGCTATTCCGGACTGCCCCCCTTGTGGGTGCCGCGCCGCGAGCACTTTTACCAGGTCGAGTCGCTCCCGGTGATGGGCAGCGGGAAATTGGATTTGAAATTGGTGAAGCAAACCGCGCAGAAACTCACCGCCGCAGTGACGGCGGCGTAAGAGCCTCTTCCTCAGAACTCCACGCCCAGAGTTCGTAGGTCGCCTTCTAGTTGCCCCGCATTCAGAAACTGAATGGTGTGCAGGCCTAGCGGCCGGGCGGCTTCCAGGTTCAGTGGGCGGTCGTCGATGACCACGCACTCTTCCGCCTGCCGCTGCGAGATGTCGAGCGCCATCCGGTAAATCTGCGGATGAGGTTTGGCTACTCCCAGGTAGCAGGAACTGAAGAAGACGGAAAAGTAATTACGCAATCCGAATTTCTCAATGCGGTAGAGGTTCAACTCGCGCGATTCGTTGTTGAGTACCGCCATAAAGACCGTCCGCCGTTGCGCGAGTCGCCCCATGAGGGCGAGCGAACCGGGCAGCGCCTCCGACTGGGAGTACATAAAATCGCGCACCTCCTGTTTCTGAAAACTGCGGGGGCGGTAGAAGATGGTGCGGTCGAGATACTGATCGAGGTCGATCTGCCCGGCGTCGAACGCCGCGCTCAACATCTGGTGCCGGCCTTCAAAATCGTCGCCGTCCAGACCGAACTCCTCCGCCAGCCTGGCGCGTTCGCCGCGATCCGATCCGTTGGTTAGCAACACGCCGCCCACGTCGCAAAACACGGCGGTGATTTTGGGCACGTGACGCCTCCTGTGAATGAACAGACTCGCTTCGTTATCCCAACCAACCGGGGTTGTGAGCGGTGCCATCGAACATGGTGGATGTCTTGAACGGTTCGAATTGGCCATCGCGGCCGGCCGCGGCGGTGCGCGCAGAGAGTGACGCGAGTTCCTTCTCCGTCAGCGGGCGAAAGGTGCGCGCCGCATGCAATCCCTGCTCCAGCCGCTCGATCGATTCGCATCCATTGATGACCACCGAGGTCGGTAGATTCATGGCGTAATGCAGGCACTCGATGGGCGTCACCGTGTTGCTCTTCAGCACCTGGCCATCACCCATCGACTTCATTCCCAACACGCCAATGCCGTGCTCCACCAGCATCGGCACCACTTTATGGGCGAAGCTCTTAAAGTGCATGTCCATGACGTTCAGCGGCATCTGTACGGCGTCAAACGTGAAGCCGTGCTGGAATGCCAGGTTGAGCATCTTCAGGTGGATGTCAGGGTCCTTGTGGCCGGTAAAGCCGATGTAGCGAATCTTGCCCGCTTTCTTGGCGGCCAGCGCGGCCTCGAAGCTGCCGCCGGGGCCGAAAATACGGTCAGGATCGCCCGGGCGAATGACTTCGTGAAATTGCATCAGATCGATGGTGTCGGTTTGTAAGCGCCGGAGCGATTCGTCGATCTGCCGCGCGGCGATATCTTTCAACTGGCCGTCGATCTTGGTCATCAGGAAAACCTTCTTGCGGTAACCGTCGCGAAGCGCCTTGCCCATGCGGACTTCGCTGGTACCGTCGTGGTAGTCCCAGCAGTTGTCCATGAAGTTCACGCCGTTGTCGATGGCGGTGCGGACAATGCGGATGCTTTCCTGCTCGTCGTCCTGGCCGCCGATGTGAAATCCCCCCAGACCCAGCAGTGAAACCTTTTCGCCGCTGCGACCGAGGGTGCGATAAGGCATTTCGCCGTTGGCGGCAGCCATGGGCATAGCCGTCAGGACACTTCCGGAAACGGCGGCGCCCGCACCCGCCACGCCCAAGGTTACTTTCTCCAGGAACTCGCGCCGATTCTGCTTCGAATCGCTCATCGAAGTGCCTCCTTCTCACGATTAAATTTTGGCCGATCAGAGCCCTATTCTGTCAGGATCAAAGACCCATGATACCACGAAGGATAGTGGGCAAGGGATGAGTGTGCTCACACCGATGTTGTCCTCCAGATTCCAGGTAGGCCCCGCTTACGAAAACTCCCAACCCCGGCACTTGTCGATCTCACACTGGCTGCGGTTGAGGTAATGCTGTAGCTCCTCCAAGCCGTACTGCCGAGCCAGTTCGCGAGCGCTGACGCCTGGGCGCTTGGCCTTGAGCACAAACCATCCTTCCATCGCCAGCCACTTTTCTTGGGCGACGTCTTCCCCATGTTCCTTGAGCAGCCGATCGCGCTTCTCGGGGAGGTTGAGGTCCTGGTGAAAAACGCAGCGATCCAGATCCAAAGTGACTCGCGTGACGTTGGTTTGATCCCCCCGGTTGTTCTGGTCGTGCACGAGTTGCTCGCCGTCGATGTCAAAGACCAGGCAGTCGGGAACATGGGTCGAACTGACGATATAGTAGTGGAAATTAATCGCCTGAGCCTGGAGCGATCTTCCGGCCGAGTACGCGCTGGGCCAAATGACCATCTCCGCTCCCTGGTTTGAAAGCTGCTCCCAGAGGGCGCCCCAATTCACATCGAAACAGATGGCCAGACCCACGCGGCCAAAGTCCGCTTGGTAGACTGTGGCCGAATTACCCGGAGACACCGCCGGCTTCTTTAGGCATTCCTCTTGCCAGACCGGGTAAAGTTTGTTGTAGACGCCAGCCACCTGGCCTTGGCGATCGAGCAGGACGGCGGAATTGAACCGGCGTGCTCCTTCTTCTCTGTCAATGGGACACACAATGTAAGTCCGATGCTTCCTGGCGAGTTGGGCCATGGCGCCAACGGTGGGCCCGTCCAGGGCTTCGACACTCGTTTCATTCTGCCCGCGGCAGGTTTCGGGAATTGCAATGAGGTCAGCACCCTTGGCCCCTTCCGTGTCCACCAATGCCGTGATTTGCTCCAAAGGGCGGCCGGGATGGAACCCAATGCTCACCACCCGAACCGGCCGCCCGATCTGGTCGCCATTTGTTCCCGCCGTCGGGCCTGCTGGTTCGGCCCCCAAGCTTGCCTTGGCGCCTTCCATCCCCAAAGCGGTTGCGAGGCTGCCGATTCCCACTGCCGAGCCTTGCAAAAATGCGCGCCTTTTCATTTCAAGCCCTCCTAATCCAGAAAGACGTTCATTGAGCCCTAAGAGATGGTACGGCCACCGCCGGTGCGCGTCAATGCCCTGTCAAGCAATTTGAAAGATCACCCCGGACTCCGTCAAAGTCCCGGGCCTAGCATACCTCCAGAGCTATGCATATATCACCCACGAAGGGACCCCTCACCCCCACGACGTGCAAAACGTGGGGCCCCCTCCGCCTTGCGGTCCCCCCTCTCCCCCTCGGAGAGGGCTGTGATTTTGATTTCTATCCCTCT
>Ga0209039_10001986_pt1 | contig 18078 bp, 13 predicted proteins | sample BogFormECP12_OM1_FD_188238 | JGI IMG/M metagenome (GOLD analysis project Ga0209039, IMG submission 188238) | Bog forest soil microbial communities from Calvert Island, British Columbia, Canada - ECP12_OM1 (SPAdes) (version 2) | ecosystem: Environmental > Aquatic > Freshwater > Wetlands > Bog ...
AATCCGCCTGTGGGACGCCGAAGAAGATGGAGGGCAAGCAGGCCGGCGATGCCGCGGCCGTGCAGCCCGCGCTGTTCACCGTTCCCCCGGACCAGTTGGCGCACCTGAAAGTGGTTCCGGTGGAAAGCCGCACCTGGCAGGTGGCCGTCCACACCACCGGCACCGTGGATTGGGACGCCGACCATACCACGCAGGCCATCACGCAGGTGAACGGGCCCATCACGCGCATCCTGGTGGATACCGGCGCCAGGGTGAAGGCGGGCGATCCGCTGCTCTACGTGTCCAGCCCTGATGTGGCCAATGCCATCTCCGCGTACCGCAAGGCGCGCAACCGGGAAGTGCTGGCCAAGCGCATCGTGGACCGCATGCACGACCTGCTGGCGCACGGCGCCGTCGCCGGCAAGGACACGGAGAGCGCCGAGGCCGATTGCAACGACGCCATGACCGACGTCCAGACCAGCCTGCAGGCGCTGCGGATCTTCGGCATCACGCGGCAGGAAATCGACCAGGCCGAGCGGCAGGGCGCCACCATCGGCACGGAACTGGCGGTGCGCGCGCCCATCGACGGCGTGGTGGTGCAGAAGCTGGTTTCGCCCGGAATGCTGATCCAGGCCGGCTCCACGGTCTGCTTCATGCTCAGCGACGTTTCCACCGTCTGGGTGCAAGGCCACATTTTCGACCGCGATCTGCCGCTGGTGCGCACCGGCGATCCCGTCGAGGAAACCAACCCCGCCAGCGCGCGCACCTTTCACGGCACGGTGAGTTACGTCGGGGCGTTTGTGGACCCGGCCACGCGCACCACGCCGGTGCGCATCGTCACGCAGAACGTCGAAGGGCTGCTGAAGAAGGACATGTTCGTGGAAGCGGTGATCTCCACCTTCACGCGTTCGAGCGTGCTGGCGGTGCCGGTGGCGGCGGTGCTGCGCGACGACAAAAACGAGCCCATCGTGTATGTGGAGGCGGAGCCGGGCAAATTCGCGCAGCGATCGGTGGCCATCGGCACGCAGCAGGACGGCATGATCGCCGTCCCCAGCGGGCTTGAAAAGAGCGACCGCGTGCTGGCCGACGGCAGCCTGTTCCTGCAGTTCGCCACGAGTATCCAGTAAGGCGCAAACCACATGATCGCCCGACTCGTCTCCTTCGCACTCAAACAGCCGTTTCTGATCGTGATCGCGGCGCTGGCCATGATGGTCTGGGGCGCCTGGAGCTTCCAGAATCTGCCCATCGACGCTTACCCGGATCTTTCGCCGCCGCACGTGGAGCTGATCACGCAATGGCCCGGCCACGCCTCCGAGGAGGTGGAACGCCTGGTCACCATTCCGCTCGAAATCGAAATGAACGGCATTCCCCGGCTGGATTCGCTGCGCTCCATTTCGCTCTACGGCCTCTCTTTCATCGCCATGAACTTCGAATATGGCGCGGACCCCTACTTCGTCAGGGAGCAGACCTTCGAGCGCATGGCCAACGCGCAGATGCCCGCCGGCCTGACGCCCAGCCTGTCGCCGCTATTCAGCCCCAGCGGCTTGATCTACCGCTACGTCTTGCAGAGCCCCGACCGTTCGCCGCAGGATCTCAAGGTGCTCGAGGACTGGGTGCTGGAACGCCACTACCGCTCCATCCAGGGCGTGGCCGACGACTCGGGCTTCGGCGGCACCACCATGCAATACCAGGTGCTGCTCGATCCCAACAAGTTGTTCGCCTACGGCGTCAGCGTGCCGCTGATCTTCCAGCAACTGGGCAACAACAACGCCAACGCCGGGGGCGGCTTCTACTCGCAGGGCGGCCAGTTTTATTATATCCGCGGGCTGGGCCTGGTGCGCAACACCGGGGATATCGGCAACATCATCGTGCAGGAAAAGAACGGCATCCCGGTGCGCGTTAAGGATCTGGCCGAAGTGAAGATCGGGTACGCGCCGCGCCTCGGCCAGTTCGGGTACATGCACCAGAATGAAGCCGTGGAGGGCGTCATCCTGATGCGCGTGGGCGAACAGGCCCAGGTGGTCCTCAAGCGCGTGGAGGCGATGACCAGGGAGCTCAACGAGCATGTGCTGCCGCCGGACGTCAGGATCGTGCCTTACTACGACCGGCAGGAACTGATCGGCGAGACCACCGACACGGTGGAGGCCAACCTGCTGCGCGGCATGTTGCTGGTGCTGGTAATTCTGGGACTCTTTCTGTTCAGCGTCCGCACCGCGCTGATCGTCGCGGTGACTATTCCGTTCGCCCTGTTGTTTTCGTTTATCTGCCTCGACTGGCGGCACATTCCGGCCAACCTGCTCTCCATCGGCGCCATCGATTTCGGCATCATCGTGGACGGGTCGGTGGTGATGGTGGAGAACATCTTCCGCGAGCTGGCCGCGCGCGCGGACGAGGAATACGACCTGGTCGCGGTGATCCGCGCGGCGGCGCACGACGTGGAGCGGCCCATTTTTTACGCCATCGCCGTGATCATCGCCGGTTACCTGCCCATCTACGTGTTGAGCGGCCCTTCCGGCAGGCTCTTCCAGCCCATGGCGGATACCATGTCGTTCGCTCTGTTGGGCGCGCTGCTGTGTACCCTCACGGTGCTGCCGGTTCTGTGCGCGTATTTCCTGCGCAAACACGTGCATGAACCCCGGGTGCGGCTGTATGAGGTGGTCCGGGCGCTGTATGGCCGGATGCTGGGCTGGTGCCTGCGCCACAGGTTTGTGACGGTGGCTGCGATCCTCTCGGCCTTCGGCGGTTCGCTGCTGTTGATTCCGTCCATCGGCGGCGAGTTCATGCCCCACCTGGACGAGGGCGCGCTGTGGGTGCGCGCGACCACGCCCTACACCATTTCCTTCGACGAGGCCTCCAAACTCTCGCCCGAAATCCGCGAGATCCTGTTGAGCTTTCCGCAGGTCACCACCGTGGCCAACGAATTGGGGCGGCCCGACGACGGCACCGACCCCACGGGGTTTTACAACAACGAGTTCTACGTCGGGCTGAAGCCTTACAAGGACCCGGCCTGGAAGGGCGCGATCCGCACCAAGCCGATGCTGATCGAGGCCGTGCAGAAGAAACTGGCGGCCTTCCCCGGCGTCATCTTCAATTACACGCAGCCCGCCGAGGACGCCGTCGACGAAGCCGAAACCGGGCTCAAGAGCGCGCTGGCGGTAAAGATCTTCGGCCCCGATCTCAACCTGCTGAGCGAAAGGGCCGCGCAGGTGAAAGACATCCTCGCCAGGACCCCCGGCATCGCCGAGATCACGGTGGTGCGCGAGACCGGCCAGCCCAGCCTGATCGTCACTCCCGACCGGGCCAAGCTGGCGCGCTACGGGTTGAACGTGAGCGACATCAACACCCTGATCGGGACCGCCATGGGCGGGCAGGCCGCCACGCAGGTGATCCAGGGCGAGCGCCAGTTCGACCTGGTGGTGCGCATGCAGGAGCCGTTTCGCAGCGACGAGAACGCCATCCGCAATCTGCTCATCGCCACGCCCGACGGGCAGTACCTGCCGCTCGGCCAGTTCTGCGACGTTCGTGTGGAGAGCGGCGCGTCGCTCATTTACCGCGAATCCAACTCGCGCTACATCGGCATCCAGTTCAGCGTGGAGGGCCGCGACCTGGCCAGCGCCGTGGCCGAGGCCCGCAAGAAAGTGGACGGCGCCGTCAAGCTGCCCATCGGCTACAAGTTCGATTGGGGCGGCGAGTACAAGGAGTATCTCGCCTCGCAGGCGCAGATGAAAATCATCCTGCCCCTGACGGTGATTCTGATTCTGGCGATCCTCTTCGTGCTCTACGGGAACTTCAAGTTTCCGGTCATCATTTTCCTGAGCGTGCTGGTCACGGAGCCGGTGGGCGGCCTCTTGGCGCTGCGGCTCACGCACACCAATTTCAGCGTGTCGTCGATGCTGGGATTCGTGGCGCTGATGGGCGTGGCCGTGCAAACCAGCGTCATTCTGTACTCTTTCATCAACAAGCTGCGTCTGGAAGGGAAGGATATCCTGACCGCGACGCATGAGGCGTCGCTGCTGCGCCTGCGTCCCATCATGATGACCGCTCTGGTGGCCTGCTTCGGCCTCCTGCCGGCGGCCATGTCGACGGGGATCGGCAGCGATTCGCAGAAGCCCTTCGCCATCGTGATCGTCGCCGGACTGGCGTCGCGGCTGCTGCTTTCCATTTTTCTTGCGCCGGTGCTCTATGCGCTGGTGGCGCGCGACGGAGATACGCTACAGGTATGAGGTCATTCATGCGGCAGGTTTTCTGGCGGGGAGCGGTATTGGCGGCGGTGGCGCGGTGCGCCATGGCGCAGGCTTCTCCGCCATTGGACTGGGCCCAGGTGCGGGCCAGGTTCGCCGCCGCCAACCCGAGTTTGCGGGCGGGCGAGATCGATATCGACGAATCCAAGGCCGCCGAGATCACGGCTTACCTGCGCCCCAATCCGGGCGCAACGTTCCTCCTGGATCAGTTGCAGCCATTCTCCTATCGGCCCTTCCAGCCTCTGGCCGGCGCGTTTCCGATGATCGGCTTGAACTACCTGCACGAGCGCGAACACAAGCGCGAACTGCGGCGGGACAGCGCGCGGGAGGCCACGGCCATCAGCCTGTCGCAGCAGGAGGACCTCATCCGCACGCTGGTCTTCAGCCTGCGCAGCGCCTTCGTTCAGACCTTGCAGGCGAAGGCCGTGCTGGCATTGGCCAGGGACAACCTGGACTACTTCGACAAGGAACTGGCCATCAGCCGCGACCGCTTCAAGGCCGGCGACATCGCCCAGGTGGATTTGAACCGGCTGGAGTTGCAGCGGGTGCAATACGAATCCGATTTCCAGACGGCGCTGGTGAATCTGCGAACCGCCAAGATCCAGTTACTGCAGTTGCTGAACGACCGGACTCCGGTGGACCGCTTCGACGTTACCGGACCATTCGAGTTCAACGAGAGCATCCTCCCGGTGGAGGAGTTCCGCGCGCAGGCGCTGGATGCGCGGCCGGATCTGAAGGCCGCCGCCCAGGCCATCGAAAAGGCCAGGACGGATCACCGGCTGGCGGTGGCGAACGGCTCCACCGATCCCACTTTTACCTTCGATACCGCCCACAACCCGCCCTACGGCGGATACATCGGTTTCGGCGTGCAGATCCCGCTGCGCATCTTCGACCGGAACCAGGGCGAGAAACTGCGCACCGAACTGGACATCGGGCACGCCGAAAAGCTCAAGGATGCCGCCGAGGCCCAGGTTTACGGCGACGTGGATTCGGCCTACGCCACGCTGGTGAGCACGGTCGATCTGCTGAAGCCTTACAAGGCGAAGTATCTGGAGATGGCCAGGAGCGTGCGCGACACCACCGAGTATTCCTATCAGCACGGCCAGGCGGCGCTGGTGGACTACCTCGATTCGCAGCGCGACTACCGCGCCACCTACGTCGCCTACCTGAACCTGGTGGGAGCGTATCTGTCCGCCGCGGCCCAGGTGAACCTGGCGGTGGGGCGGGAAGTGGTTCATTAGAAGCCGCGGCGGAAACGATAGCGGGCAGTGGGGCGGACCCCCTGGTCCGCGCGGGACGCCCTCGTCCCGCCGTTCGCTCGCAGAATCAAATGCCTGCCACCGGCGGGAAGCCGGCCAGGGCGTCCGCCCCACAACTGCAGCCTACAGCGGCATCTGTTTGAGGAGTTCCGGAAAAACCGTCTGGGCGAACTCCGTCGCCAGTTGCGTGGCGGCATTCTCGTCGCCCCTGCCCACCGGCACGGAGATGCGCACCAGGGCGGTGTCGCTGCGATTGAACCGCAGCGCATCGGCCACCAGCCAGAACTTGGCGGAATACTCGCTGGCGATCACGCGGCTATGACTCTGGTACCAGTACAGGATGACGCTCTTGTCCTCGCCTCTCTCCACCAGATAGCGGTTGACCACGATGGGAGTGGACCAGCCGGGAACCGGGATGGCGGGCCGGTCGGTGGAGATGGGCTCCCACCCCGAGCCAGGCAGGCAGTTCTTGGGAGAATGCGGGGATTGGCCGTAGCGCTGGGTTTTGAAGTAGGCGACGAAGAGAACCACCTCGCGAGTGCGGGCCTGGTTCAGGTAGATGCGTTCCAGAATGTCGTCGGCCTTCAGCACCTCCTGCGTCTCCGGGTCGATGGAGATCGTCTTGACCGAGGTGAATCCGCCGACGGATTCCGGAAACAAGGAAAGGGACGGGATGTCGGGGACTTTCTCGGGGCGCGCAGCCACGGCATAGAAGACGCCGCTTTGCAGCACCAGGACTGCGGTGAGAACGAGCGCCGGCCGGTTCTGAAGGAAACTCACGCGGGTTTTCGCCTCCCTATCATCCGGCAGCCGAAAATCAGTATCCAGTGAAACACGATCAGCAGACCGAGAGATATCAGGAACAGAATCCAGCCGGTGGACTCATGAAAGAAACCCTCCGCCAACTCGGGCTTGATCTGCGAGAGGATTCCGGTAGCCGTGATGCGGCTGCCATTCGCCAGGATGGCGATGGGAATCGTGGATACGAAAAGCGCCACGCGCAGCCACATCCGCTTCTCGAAGAAGAACCCGTAGACCAGCGAGAGGAACGTCAGGGTAAGCAGGGAGCGGATACCGCTGCACGCCTCCACCACCTGAAGATGCATGTTGGGAAGTTCCAGGACATTGCCCTCGCGCAACACGGGGACGGACAGCAACTCGAGCGAGCCATCGGCCAGGCGGCTGGCCAGCAACTGCAGCCGGAACGTGAGCTGGTTGTACACCACCGCGGGGATCGGGACCATCAGGAAGAGCAGCGCCAGCGGAAAGATCAGCTTCTTCAGGAACGCCGTGCCGCCCAGGAACCACACCGATCCGATGACCGTGACCACGAAGGCGACCCGCGACGTGAACAATTCCGCGCCCAGCGTCCCCAGAATCATCTGAACCGCGCCGAAAAGGACCACCACCAGGCCCCACCAGTTCGGCCGGATCTCGACTTCAGCCAGTTCCTTGCGCCGCTGCCAGACGATGAATCCGGCCACCAGGGGCACAAAGAACCCGTGGCCCATGTCGGGGTCCTCGCTCCACTGGACAGCCAGGCGGTAGAGGATGGGAGCGTAGCAGCCCATCGCCAGCGCCGCGAACCAGGCGAGCGGAGCCCACGGGAGTGGCTCCTTCCGCGGCATGGCGTTGTCCGGTGTCATGAACGGCTACATGCAATGATAGCAACCCCGGCCAATGGAGTCGAACTCCCTGCCTGCCGCGGCGCCGCGGCCGTGGGAAGCCGTGAGAGAATCGGTTCGCCCGATTCTTCCCAGGTCCTAAAGGAGCGGTCGCCACGGTTGCGTCCCGGCCGGCCACCGGGACGGGTTCGGCGCGCGGGCTCGCCAATCGGTCGCCTTCGCGCCTTGCCGGGGAGTGGCGTTCCCGCGTATGCGCCCCGTATTGCGGCCGGGAACCTGGTTTGCCACGGGTATAATGGGGCTTGCTGGCCGTGAAAACGCATGGATCGTAAGACCGCAATCATCGTCGGAGCGGGTCCCGCCGGGCTGACGGCTGCCTATGAGTTGCTCACCCGGACGGGGATCAAGCCGATCGTCCTCGAGAAGAGCGGCTGCATGGGCGGAATCTCCCGCACCGTGAATTACAAGGGCAATCGGATCGACATCGGAGGTCACCGGTTCTTTTCGAAGTCCGACCGCGTGATGGAGTGGTGGCTGAAGATGCTTCCCCTGCAGGCCTCCGACACCGGTCCCACGGCCATTCGATATCACCGCATGGAGCGGGCGGTCGAGCCGTCGGCGTCCGGTCCCGATCCGGCGGCGGCGGATCGCGTCATGCTGCTGCGGCAGCGCAAGTCGCGGATCTATTACCTGCGGCGTTTCTTCGATTACCCCATCTCGCTCAGCAAAGATACGATTCTCAAACTTGGCCTGTGGCGCACATTTAAGATCGGGGTGAGCTACCTTAAGTCCGCCCTGTTCCCTCTCAAAGCGGAGGAGACCCTGGAGCAGTTCTTCATCAACCGCTTCGGAAGGGAACTCTATGGCACGTTTTTCAAATCCTACACCGAGAAGGTGTGGGGCGTGGCGTGCGACCGGATCAGCGCGGAGTGGGGCGCCCAACGCATCAAGGGGCTGTCGGTCTGGTCTACATTGACTCACGCCTTGAAGAAGGCGTTCCGCGGCAGGAGGACGGACGTCGCCCAGAAAGGTACCGAGACTTCGCTCATCGAGCAGTTTCTGTATCCCAAGTTCGGCCCTGGACAGATGTGGGACGAGGTGGCGCGCCGCATCCTGGAAGCGGGCGGCGAGATTCGCACCGGTTACCGGTTCGAGCGCATGCTGACCGATGGTTGGCGTGTCCGGGCGGTAGAGGCTGTCAATTCCGCAACCGGCGGAACGGAGACTTTCGAGGGCGATTACTTCTTCTCCACGGCCCCGGTGCAGGAACTGATGAGGTCGTTCGACGCGGCCCCTCCCGCCAACGCGCTGGAAGTGTCGGACGGCCTGGTCTATCGGGACTTCATAACCGTCGGTTTGCTGGTCCGCTCGCTTCGCATCCACGACCACTCGCCGCAGGGGAAGAAGCTGATCGGCGATAACTGGATCTATATCCAGGAACCCGACGTGCGGCTTGGCCGGCTCCAGATCTTCAACAACTGGAGCCCGTTCATGGTGGCGGAGGCGGGAAACGTCTGGTTGGGCCTGGAGTATTTCTGCAATGAGTCGGACGAGATCTGGAACCTTTCCGACGAGCGGATGATCGCCCTGGCTGCCGGGGAGCTGAGCAGGATCGGCATCATCGACGCCGCCGAGGTGCTCGACTCGACGGTCCTGCGGATGGAGAAAACCTATCCCGCGTATTTCGGCACCTACGGCCGGTTCGCCGAAATCCGCGCCCACGTGGACCGCTACCAGAACCTCTTCCTGATCGGGCGCAATGGCATGCACCGGTACAATAACCAGGACCACTCGATGCTGACGGCGATGATGGCGGTGGACTACATCGTCGCCGGCCGGACCGACAAGACCGGCCTCTGGGATGTCAATACCGAGGAAGAGTACCACGAAGAGAATCGCGGCTCCAGGTGACCCGCAAGGCCCCCGGAAACGTTCCGGCCGCGCGGCCGGTTACGCTTTGCGGCGCGCCGCCGGCGCCGGAACGCGCGCATTGACCACCGGAATGAGGCTGTTGCGCTCGTCGGCGGCGGCCGGCCATGCGGTGTGCGAAGCCAGCTCGCGGTTGAGCGTGGCCACGAATTCCTGAATCTGCGCCTGCATCTCGCTCATCTTGGCGCGCATGTTGAGAATGATCTCGACGCCCGCGAGGTTGACGCCCAGGTCGCGGATGAGGTGGAGAATCACCTCCAGGCGCTCGACGTCCTCCTGCGTGTACAACCGCGTATTGCCTTCGCTGCGCGAGGGTTTGAGCAAGCCTTCGCGCTCGTAGAGCCGCAGCGTCTGCGGGTGGATGCCGTACTGCTCGGCTACCGCGGAGATCATGTACGCCGCTTTGGATCTGGCTTTGGCCATGGTTAGATCTCACCCACCTTGGACCAGACTTCGGCCCGCGGGTCCCCCGGTTGAAGTTTGGCGAGTTCGCGCAGCAGTTCGCGGGTGCGTTCGTCGCGCGGATCGGGCGCTTGTATGGCGACTTCCACAATCTGGTCGCCGCGCACGTTGGTCCGCGAGTTGAGAACGCCCTTCTCGCGCAGCCGGAACTTCTGGCCGTTGCGGGTGCCCTGGGGAATCTTCAGCAGGGTCCGTCCGTCGATGGTGGGCACCTCGATCTTGGCGCCCAGAGCCGCTTCCCAAACGGCGATGGGCAACTGGATTTCGATATCGTCCCCCTCGCGGCCGAAAAACGCATGGTCCTCCACGTGGGTGGTGATGTAGAGATCGCCGGGGGGCGCGCCCATGGTGCCGGCGTTCCCCTTGCCGGGGACGCGCAGCCGCGAGCCGGTGCGGGCGCCCGGGGGAATGCGGACCTCGACGGTTTCCTTGCGCGTCACGCGGCCGTCGCCGCCGCACTCGGGGCAGACGTTGCGCAACCGCCCGGAGCCGCTGCACCGCGGGCAGGCCAGGTTGAACTTCATGGCCCCGGCCATCTGCGTGACGTTGCCCGTGCCCTTGCACTGCGGGCAGGCGACTTCACCGGCGCCGGTCGCCCCCGAGCCGCGGCAGGTGCCACAGGTCTCGTAACGGGTGATCTCCATGCGCGACTGGGTGCCGCGGATGGCCTGCCAGAAATCGATGTACATTCCGTACTCGAGATCGCCGCCTTTCTCCGCCAGGGGCTCGTGCGCGCCTCCGCGGCCGGTGAAAAACTGCGAGAAAATGTCGCGGAATCCGCCGCCGGTCTCGGTGCGCCGGCCGCCTCCCCCGCCGAAGGGAGCTTCCGAGAAATCGAAGCCGCTGAAGTCCATGCCGGGGCTGGGACCGCGCGAGCCGCCGCCCGGCGGCGGCGGGGGCACGCCGCTCTCGGAGTAAAAACCATACTGGTCGTACATCTGGCGCTTCTTGGGGTCGCCCAGGACGTCGTAGGCTTCCTGCACGTTCTTGAAGCGGTCTTCGGAGGATTTGTCTCCGGGGTTGAGGTCGGGGTGGTGCTTGCGAGCCAGCTTGCGGTACGCCTTTCGCACCTCGTCCTCGGTCGCCTTGCGCGGTATCCCCAGAGTCTCGTAATAGTCGTGTTTGGGAGCGGAAGCCATGATGAGGTCCGGGCCGGGCGGCCTGCCCGGCCCCGTAACCCTGCGCTTACTTCTTGTCGTCTACGTCCACGAATTCGGCGTCCACCACGTCGCCTTTGTCCTTCTTGCCGCCATCGCCGCCCGGGGGTGGTGGTGTGGCGCCGCCGGGCGCCGGGCCCGCGCCCGGAGTCCCCGCCGACTTGTACATGGCCTCGGCCAGTTTGTGGCTGGCGCTGGTGAGGCGGTCGACCGCGGAGTTGATCCTGGCCGGGTCGTTATCGGCCATGGCCTTCTTGGTTTCCTCGATGGCCGATTCGATTTCCTTGGCCTCGGCTTCGCCGACCTTGGAGCGATGGTCCTTCAGCGTCTTCTCCACGTTGTAGACCATGGCGTCGGCCCGGTTGCGGGCCTCGATGGTTTCGCGCTGCTTGCGGTCGTCGGCGGAGTGCGCCTCGGCGTCCTTGGCCATCTTCTCCACCTCTTCCTTGGACAGGCCGCTGGAACTGGTGATGGTGATCTTCTGCTCGTTGTTGGTGCCGCGATCCTTGGCGGTCACGTTCAGTATGCCGTTGGCGTCGATATCGAAGGTGACTTCGATTTGCGGAACGCCGCGCGGAGCCGGCGGAATGTTGCCCAGTTGGAAAACTCCCAGCAGCCGGTTGTCGCGCGCCATGGAGCGCTCGCCCTGGGATACCTTGATCTCCACCGACGGCTGGTTCTCGCTCGCCGTGGAGAATATCTCGCTCTTGCGCGTGGGAATGGTGGTGTTGCGCTCGATCAGCTTGGTGAATACGCCACCCATGGTCTCGATGCCGAGCGAAAGCGGCGTCACGTCCAGCAGCAGCACGTCCTTGACTTCGCCGCCCAGAACGCCTCCCTGCACCGCCGCGCCCACCGCCACCACTTCGTCCGGGTTCACGCCCTTGTGCGGCTCCCGGTTGAACAGATCGCGCACCAGGGCCTGGATGCGCGGCATGCGCGTCTGGCCGCCCACCATCACCACCTCGTCGATCTGCGAAGGCAGCACGTTGGCATCCTGCAGGGCCTGCTTGCAGGGGCCGATGGAGCGCTGCAGGATGTCCTCCACCATCTGCTCGAAGCGCGCCCGCGTGAGCTTCATCTGCAGGTGCTTGGGGCCGCTGGCATCGGCGGTGATGAACGGCAGGTTGATCTCCGATTCGAGCAGCGTGGAGAGTTCCATCTTGGCTTTCTCGGCCGCTTCCTTCAGACGCTGCAAAGCCATCTGGTCGCGGGACAGATCGATGCCGTTCTCCTTCTTGAACTCGCCGACGATCCAGTCGATGATGCGCTGGTCGATGTTGTCGCCGCCCAGGTGCGTGTCGCCGTTGGTGCTCTTTACCTCCACCACGCCGTCGCCCACTTCCAGAATGGAGATGTCGAAGGTGCCGCCGCCGAAGTCGTAAACCGCGATGGTTTCGCTCTTCTTCTTGTCCAGCCCGTAGGCCAGCGCCGCCGCCGTGGGCTCATTGATGATGCGCATCACCTCCAGCCCGGCGATCTTGCCCGCATCCTTGGTGGCCTGCCGCTGCGCGTCGTTGAAATACGCCGGCACCGTGATCACCGCCTGCGTGACCTTCTCGCCCAGGTAGGACTCCGCCGCTTCCTTCAACTTGCCCAGAATCATGGCGGAAATCTCCGGCGGACTCTGTTTCCTGCCGGAAACGTCGATGCGCAGGTCTCCCTGGTCGCCCTGAACGATCTTGTAGGGCACCATCTTCATTTCCTCGGTCACTTCGTCGGCCCGGCGCCCCATGAAGCGCTTGATGGAGAAAATCGTGTTCTCCGGGTTGGTGATGGCCTGGCGCTTGGCCACCTGCCCCACCAGCCGCTCGCCGGTCTTCGTGAAAGCCACAACCGACGGCGTGGTGCGGGCTCCCTCCTGGTTCGCAATCACCGTGGGCTGGCCGGCTTCCATCACCGCTACCACGGAGTTCGTCGTTCCCAGGTCAATGCCAATGATCTTTCCCATGCTGATGATGCCTCCCCATACTCAATAATGCCGCCCGCCACCCCTCCGGGTGACGCTCGGCGTCCCAGCGGACTAGCTCAGGCGGGTCCGCCTTAAGCTCAAGTTCATTATCAAATATTAGTGTAGAGTTGTCAAGTATTAGTTGAGCGTAGTATGCTCAAGGACCGATCCAGGAGAATCTCCACCAGCGCCGGATGGCCCTCCAGCGGAGCCCCCACCAGAACCTCTAACCCTTTGTAACGACTAGAGATGTCTTGCGTCAACCGGGGCAGGTCGCGCTCCATGTGAAGGCCCAGGGTGAGGAAGTACGGAAGCACCAGAATCCGCTCCACACCCTGCTCCACGAGCTTGCCTGCGGCGCCCTCCAGGCTGGGCTTCCCAAGTTCCAGGAAGGCGGCTTCCACATGCCGGAATTGGCCCGCGCGCGCCAATTCCGCCGCCACTGCCCGCACCGCCTGGTTGGCCGATTCCACCCGCGAACCGTGGGCGAAAACCACGATTCCGGTGGTCACGTCCCGGTCACATAGGCCCGCATGTGATGAAGTTCCTCGGTCCGGCGCGCCAGCTCGTAGTTCATCACGTCCCGCATGGAAAGGAATCCCACCACGCGATTGGCCCGCATGACCGGCAGATGCCGGCAACTATTGGCATGCATCGCCGCCATGGCTTCTTCGATGGGGGCCATTTCGTCGATGGTCACCACGGCGGTGCTCATGACGTCCCGGACGGAGGTCCGCTCGGGATCGAGCCGTTCGAGCACCACCCGCTTCATCAGGTCGCGTTCGCTGAACACGCCCCGCAATTCTTCCCCGTTCAATACCAGGATGGCTCCGACATGGAGATCCGCCATTTTCCGGGCCACTTCGGCCACGGTGTCGAGCTCGCCGGCGTGATACCACTCGCGATCGTGCACAATGTCGCGAACACTGGACATACGCATCCCTCCCCAACTACGGTTAAGGGGAATATAGCATAACCCGGGCCGCTTGGGAATCGGAAAATGCGCCGGCGGCGCGCCACCGAGAAGCCGCGGCTTCAGGTGCTGTAGGCCTTGCCCCGGGGCCGCCGCGCCGGCGCCAGCCAGCGGTTCACCGCATCCACCGAAAAAGCCTCCGGATCGAAATCGTCGCCCAGCCAGTCCCGCATCTCCTCGTGAGCGTGGTGCTTCGGGTCGGTGACGGCCTCCAGCATGTGGCAATACCCCGGCACGCCGCCGCAGTCCTCGGGCGGGCCATGACGCTCGCCGGCCACGCACACCGGATAGGCCTGCCCCGCCGCCGGCGGCAGCACTTCCTCGACGACAATCTCATGCTCCCAACTGTCGCCGAAGTCGTAAGTGTACACGGCCGTTGCGCCGGCCCTGCCCAGCACGTGAATCAGCCGCGCCGTGCTTTCGGCGCAGATGCCCGGCCCGCCCATGAGCGTCCTCTCGGGATCTGGTTCCCCAAACCGCTTTTGGCCGATGCGGAAGTCATGCAGGTGGCTGTCCTCCCACCCCATGGCCACTTGCAGCACGCCATGCAGCTCCTTCAGGGTCAGACTGGCGGGCACCAGCAGCCGGCGCCAGATCGGCGGCTCGGTGCCCAGCAGCGTGACCTTGATCCGATAGATGTCCGGAGAAACCGCGCTCTTCTTCTTTCGCACATCAAACCTCCCGCAAAGCGCCCGCGCCACCCGCATCGTGCGCCGCCTGCGATATGATCCCCATCATATGACACCCCGGTTCACGTTCATAGCCCTGTTGGCCGCGCTCGCGCCCCTCTCCGCCTCGGCCGCCGCCGATTACACCCTGGGTCCCGATTCCCAGCGCCACGCCGGCGTCCCGCAGGGTAAGGTCGCGAAGTTCACCTTCCACGCTTCCCGGATTTTCCCCGGCACCACCCGCGATTACTGGGTCTACGTTCCGGCGCAATACGACGGCTCCCATCCGGCCTGCGTCATGGTGTTCCAGGATGGCGGGGGCTTCGCCTCGGAAACCGGAGCCTGGCGCGTGCCAGTGGTCTTCGACAACCTCATCGCTCAGGGCGCCATGCCGCCGGCCATCGCCGTCATGATCGATCCCGGAGTACTCCCGGCGGCCCATCCCGAGACCCAGCAGAACCGCTACAACCGCAGCTTCGAGTACGATGGCCTGGGCAGCCGCTACGCCCGCTTCGTGATCGAGGAGATTCTTCCCGAAGTGGCCAAACAGTACCGGCTCTCGGACGATCCCAACGACCGCGCCATCGCCGGGTCCAGTTCCGGCGGCATCGCCGCCTTCACCGCCGCCTGGGAGCGGCCCGACGCCTTTCGCCGCGTGCTCAGCTTCATCGGCAGTTTCACCAACCTGCGCGGCGGGGACCGCTACGCCAACCTGATCCGCATCATGGAGCCAAAGCCGCTGCGCGTCTTTCTGCAGGACGGCTCCGCTGACCTGAACATCTACTCGGGCTCCTGGTACCTGGCCAACCAGGCGGTGGCGAAGTCGCTCGAATACGCGGGCTACGACAGCCGGTTCGTGGTGGGCACGGAGGGCCACGACTCGCGGCACGGGGCGGCCATCCTGCCGGATGCCCTGCGGTGGCTGTGGCGCGACTATCCGCAGCCCATCGGCGCCGGCCCGGCGGCCCCGGTGGAGCGCCACTTCATCGCGGAGATCCTCGACCCCGGCCGCGATTGGGAGCCGGTGGGCGGCGGCTACCAGGCGGCCGACGCTCCGGCCGCGGACCGCGATGGCAACGTGTACTTCTCCGACGCCGGCGCATCGGTCATCTACAAGGCCGCCTCCGATGGCAAGGTCACGGTATTCCGCCGCAACACCGGCGGCGTGTCGGGTTTGATGTTCGGCGCCGATGGCCGCCTGTACGCCGTCGAGGGCGCGCGCCAACGCGTGGTGGCCTACCAGCCCGGCGGCGGCGTTCAGGTGCTGGCTTCGGGATTGAACTCGCCCAACGACCTGGCGGTTTCGCCCTCCGGCGGCGTGTACTTCAGCGAGACCTATGGCCGGCGCATCTGGCTGGTGGATTCCCGCGGCCACCGGCGGCTGGTCTACGACGGCGCCCACGACAACCGCATCCTGATGCCCAACGGCGTGCGCCTCTCGCCGGACCATTCACTTCTGGTGGTGGCGGATACGGTGGCGCGGGCGTGGTCCTTTCAGGTGCAGGCCGATGGGTCGCTCGGCGCGGGCGAGCCGTTCTTTCACCTGGAGATGCCCGACGAAGTGGAGCAGGGTCCGGTGCGCAGCGGCGCCGACGGGCTGACGCTCGACGACCAGGGCTTCGCCTATTTCGCGACCAAACTGGGCGTCCAGATCTGCGACCAGACCGGGCGCGTGGTGGGCATCGTCCGCAAGCCCGCCGCGGCGGATCTTGGCAACCTGGCGTTCGGCGGCCCGGACATGCAGTGGCTCTACGCCACCGCCGGCGGCCAGGTGTTCCGCCGCCACTTACGGCGAAAGGGCGCCCTGCCGTGGGCGGAAGTGAAGCCGCCGAAACCCCAGTTGTAGAGGAGGCCGGCCCCGCCGCCTAGCGCGAGGCGAGGTGCGGCCAGGTGGTGCCCCGCAGCACCAGTTCGGCGGGCAAAACCGCCTCCGGCAACGGCACGCGCGGCGACGCCGCCTTTTCGATGGCCAGGCGGGCAAGTTCGCGCCCGATCTCCAGAAAGGGCACGTGAACCGTGGTAAGCGGAGGCAGCGTCATGCGGGCGTCCGGGATGTCGTCGAACCCCATCAGCGAGACGTCCTCCGGCACCCTCAGGCCGCGGCGGCGCAACTGCTCCCACGCGCCCAGCGCAATGTGATCCGAGCCGGCGAAGATGGCCGTCACCGGCACGCCGTTCCCCAGCACCGCTTCCACCGAAGAGAAGCCGTTTTGAAAGTTGTCGGGCGACAACCTCACGGTCTGCGCCAGCGGCTCCAGTCCGGCGCCGGTCATCACTTCGGCGTAGGCGCGGTAGCGCCGCTCGAACCACGGCTGCGAGATGTCCCCGATATAACAGATGCGCTGGTGGCCCAGGCGGACCAGGTACCGCGTGGCTTCGCGGGCGCCCTGGACTTCGCTCGAGCCGGCTTGGTCGAACCCGGGGTTCGGCGCGGCGCCCACCAGGTTGGTGCCGAAAAAGACGTAGGGAATGCCCGCGCGCTCGACGGCCTCGATCAGGTTGGGGTAGTTGGTTCCGGCCAGAATCAGGCAGTCGGCGATTCCGTGCTCGTGCAGCAGCGCGGGCAGTTTCAAGTCCGCGATGGCGGCGGTCGGGGAGTAGTCGAACCGCTTGAACACCACGAAGTAGCCGTGTTCCTCGCAATACTGTTCCGTGCCCAGCAGAAGCCGGGCGTGCATGGGGTGAAGGAAGTCGCGATTGCCGAGGATGAAGGAGATGATGGGGCACGTCTCCCGCAACGCCTTGCGCGCATTGGCCGCCCGCACATAGTGCAGCGACCGGGCTGCCTCCGTAACCTTGAGGCGGAGTTGCGGGTCGACGCCCCGCCGGTTGTTCAGGGCTCTGGACGCCGTGCCCAGGGAAACTCCCGCCAGGGCCGCAACGTCTACGATAGTGGCCCGGTTCTCGCGCTTGCGGCTGCTCACGCCAGAGATAGTACCACACCTGGGGGTTTTCCAGCCCGCCGCCGCCACGCCGCCGCCACAGCCTGTCGCGGCCCGCGGGCAATGCTAAACTGAACGTTTCCAGGCCATGCTGTCGATCGTCATCCCGGTTCACAACGAGGAACGCTCCATCCTTCCGCTGTACGACCGCCTGACATCGGTGTTGGAGCAGGTGAAGCGGCCCTACGAGATTCTATTCGTCGACGATGCTTCCACCGACCGCAGTTTCGATCTGCTGGCCAACCTGGTGGAGACCGACGGGCACCTGAAAGTCATCCGCCTGCGCCGCAACTTCGGCCAGACGGCGGCGCTCTCCGCGGGATTCCACGAAGCCCAGGGCGAGGTGGTCATCGCCATGGATGGCGACCTGCAGCACGCCCCCGAGGACATCCCCGCCCTGCTCAAGAAGATCGACGAGGGTTTCGACATCGCCAGCGGCTGGCGCCAGCACCGCGTGGACAACGCCATCATGCGCAAGTTCCCGTCGCGCATCGCCAACTGGCTGATGGCCAAAGCCTCGGGCATCGAGCTGCGGGACTTCGGAACCACCTTCAAGGCCTACCGCGCGGAAGTGCTGAAGGACGTGAACCTGTACGGCGAGCTGCACCGCTTTATTCCCGCGCTGGCCAGCTTCTACGGGGCGCGCATCGTCGAGGTGCCCATCCGCAACACGCCCCGCTCGGCGGGCGGTTCCCACTACGGCATCGGCCGCACCTTCCGCGTGATGTTCGATATCCTGACCATCAAGTTCCTGCTGAAGTACTTCACCCGCCCCATGCACTTCTTCGGCCTCCTGGGTCTCATCGGGACGACGCTCGGCGGCGGCATCATGGCGTTCCTGCTGTGCGACAAGATTCTGGGCCACGACATCATCCTGGACCACGGTCCGCTG
>Ga0209039_10001988_pt1 | contig 18074 bp, 17 predicted proteins | sample BogFormECP12_OM1_FD_188238 | JGI IMG/M metagenome (GOLD analysis project Ga0209039, IMG submission 188238) | Bog forest soil microbial communities from Calvert Island, British Columbia, Canada - ECP12_OM1 (SPAdes) (version 2) | ecosystem: Environmental > Aquatic > Freshwater > Wetlands > Bog ...
ACGCCCTTGGCGGCGGCTTCAGCGGCGGCGGCTTTGCCCAGCCCGTTCCAGTAATCGTTACTGGTGGCATAGCCCGAATAGGCAATGGTGATGTTGGCGACGGCAGGAGCGGTAGTCGCAGCGGGTGCGGCAGGTGCAGTGGTCGCAGCAGGTGCGGCGGGCGCCTGGGTAGCTGTTGGAGTGCTGCTGCAGCTTGCCAGAGCCATGGATGCAATTAACAGGCATGCCATAACGAGGTAAAGTTTTGTTCCTTTATACTGTTTCATTTCGGTTCTCTCCCATTCTTCTTTCCTAAAGCCTTTTTATGGTTATGATTTTTTGAAATAGAAATACTCTTTTGCATGTTATTTCATAAGCACCTCCCGTCTGGGTTTTGCCAGCCGGGGCTGTTTTTTTTAGCCCCGCATTGTTCTTCTTCGTTGCCAGAAATCCAACCAGACTGCTAAAACGATAACTGCACCGACTACCACCTGCTGCAAAAAGGCTTCTACATGCAGGTGGATCATCCCGGCTTGCAGAACAGAAATAATCAGCACACCGATGACGGTTGTAACCACGCTACCCACCCCGCCAAAGGCGCTGGTGCCGCCGATGACCACGCCGGCAATGGCCCACAGTTCCATACCCGTGCCGCGATTTACCTGCGCCATGTCCACGCGGGCCGTATACAGGATGCCCGACAGCGCAGCCATTAACCCGCAGATGACATAGAAAATGATCTTGTCTCGTTTTACCGGTATGCCCGCCAACCGTGCTACTTCTTCGTTGCCTCCAATGGCAAACGAGTGAAAGCCCGTTTTTGTCTGGGTCAAAAAGAACCATACGATAGCAAACGAAATGAGGCAGATGATCATAGGTCCCCAAAATCCCGCCCCTAAGCTATCGAAGGCAGCCCCAAAATTAGACATATTCGAGGCCGCGCCGATCATATTGGCAATACCTCGGAACATCAACTGGGTGCCCAGAGTGGCGATCAGGGGCGGAATGCCGGTGCCGGTAACGATTACCCCATTGGCTACGCCGCAGAGCGCTCCGGCTACCAGCCCACCCGCAATGGCCAACGGCATCGCTACGTGATTCATCATTAGCTGGCCAAAGACTACGGAAACCAGGGCGTAAGTGGAACCTACCGATAGATCCAGACAACCGCCAATCAGAGCTACGGTCATGCCGGTGCACATGACGAACAGCACGGAGGCATTTTCCAGAACGTTACTGAGGGCCGCCCAGCTTCTGAACGTCGGCGCAAACACTGCGATCGTGCCGGCAATGATAATCAGACCCACTAATGGTCGTACAACTGCCATCGTTTGTCTATTTATGTTCATATATGTTTCTCCTCCTGTTGTGCACTAAAGATTATGACCTTTTTTGCCCTTTCTTCTGGCTGATGGACGATTTTTAAGTAAGGATTTAATCTAAATGATTCCCGGTTAGCTGGCCTGGCCAAGCGATCCGTAGCGCCCGTATTTGTGAACTGCCTGTACCATTGCCACGAAATTCTCCGGCACAATGCCTTCCATGATGCTGGTCGAAGATCCCAGGGCATAACCGCCGCCGGGCGCAACGCTGGCGCAATAGGCCTGCACCTGTTCTTCAATTTGTTCCTTGCGCCCATAGGCCAGCATGGGGGTATGCACGTTGCCGATAAAAGCCATCCGGCCGGCCCACTTGCGTTTGACTTCCAGCAGGTCGTTTGATTCTGGTTCGACCGGGTGGTTAATATTGATGCCAACTTCGTACAGGATTGGCAGGACTTTATCCAGCTTGCCGTCAGTGTGCATCAGCACGAGTTTGTCGTGCTCTTTGGCCGGGGAGATGAGCTGTTTCATCCTGTGCGGGAAGATTTCCATGAACATTTTGGGATGGATCATCAGGCCTGAGTTGTGGGCGATATCATCATTGACCATGACCAGGGCGATGTCGCCGGCATAGCGATCGCAAATCGCCTGCATGACCTTGTGCTGGTGCTCGAGCAGAATGTCCATCAGTTTTTCAAGCAGCGGACGGTTATCGTAGAACATATACAGCGCTTCGGTGACGCCAATAGCCAGCATGGCGCTGTCGAAAAAGGAGGTCAGGTTGGGGATGATGCCGACGCCGGTGCCCTGGGCTGCTTTCATATAGCGCTCAAGGTAGCGTAGCTGCTCTCCTAAATCTGGCGCAGGTTCCAGATTTTCCAGGTCAGCCAGGGTTTTAATGGTGCCATCCACGTAATGGCGGGTGCCATCCTCGGCCAGTCGGAAGACATTGTTGGGGCGCCAGTTAAAGTTGCACAGCACGGCGTCCTGGCCCAGCCTCTGCGCAAACTCAACATCGTCCTCGGGCAGGATAGATTGTCCGCCTTCGGCGGCATCGCCAATTTTATAGCTCAATTTCCGTTCGAGCACGTATTCGTAAACAGCCTGGCTGGTAACCCACAGCTCGAGGTGCGGCAGCCGGTCAGGCTCCTGATGGTTAAAGGCAGCCAGCAAGCGGTTGACGTTGGAACGATCATAGTCGGTGGCTGGTACTTGCATTCTTCTTTTCCTCAGTGTTCAAGAATTTGATCGGGCGCTCGGCAGAAAGCCTGAAAAACTTCATCACTCACCCCGGCCGGGATTTCACAACCGGCGCTGAGCATATAACGGGAGCTCGACGCTTGCTCTATACATGTGAGGGCTGCTTGCTGGCAGGTTTCCGGGCTGGCCTGCAGCAGATGGCGCACCGGGTCGAGATTACCCTTGATGCATTTTCCGGCCGGCCCGTAGACCGAAAGGGCAGTCTGCAAGTCTACCAGGTGATCCACATTGAACAGGTCTGCCCCGCTTTGCAGCATATCTTTGAGCAGGTGGCTGGTGTTCCCGCAAATGTGCAGCTTGACCAGCCCGCCGGCGGTATGCACGGCCGTGCATACCCGCTGCTCATAGGGCAGGGCAAACTGGCGGTACATACGGGCAGAAATCAGCGAGGCGGCCGCGTCTCCGGCACCGATCATCGCGGCGCCGGCCTGGAGCTGTGCGACGGCAAAATCGATCACGACCTCTGTCAAAAATTCCAGGATGCGCTGCGCCAGTTCCGGCTGCTCAACCAGCAGCATCAAAAATTGGCTGACCCCACATAGCGAGCAGGCTTCGGCGAAGGGCATATCCACCCAGCCCAATACCAGGCAGTCCTGACCGACGCAGCGAGCCATGATGCCGGTGGCGCGGATGCGATCAGCAGTGCGGCTGCCAGATTGGAGCACATCCGGCCTGTGCAGGCCTTCCAGGTCTGCCTGGCAGGTCAGCAAGGGCCGGGCCAGATAGGGAGTGCCATCTTCTGGATAGATCATCTCGCCGCCCAGATCGGCCGAAAGGCGAAAGGCGTCACTGCAGGAAGTGATGGCATCCAGGGCGAATCGCTCGCCCAGGGCCAGTTGGGCTTCCGCCAGAACCTGCCCATCCGTAGCGTAGGCGCGGTAAGGCACTTTGAAGCGGTTGGCTGCCAGAAACATAATTAACGGGAAAACGGGCACGCGATCAAGCTGTTCCCCACGCACAGCCGCCAGGCAGCGTTCTTTACTGTTCATATCCCAAAGACAACTGCCAAAACTGCTCAAATCCTGTCATGAATGATGGCTCCTCTAAATTGTCCATAGATGGGGACGCAAAAATCCCGGTGTCTAAGACGCAAGTACGACGGATAGAGGGCGAGAGCCCGGCCTTACTGAACGACTTGAAACGTTAAGGGTTGTTCCTAGTTTGAGACCAGCCAGATACAGAACGGAAGTTGGTGTAGGGTTTGTAGAACGACTTGGATGAAAAACAATAAGAGACTAAAAAATCACCGCTGTGTTATGGTTACCACATGGTAACGATAACATATTAGCATATTCAATTCTTAAAGTCAATAGGGAATATGCGCTATTCCGCCTTAAGCGGGCCGGTGGAGGCGCGCTCGATGAGCTCGCATGGCAAAATGATCTCGCGGTAATCGCTGGGAGCACCCTTTGCCAGCCGCTCGAGCAGCAGTTGGGTGGCCTGGCGGCCCATTTCATAGGCCGCTTGCGAGGCAACCGTAAAGAACGGGAAACTGATCAGCAGCGCCTGAGGTAAATCGTCAAAACTGGCCAGAGAAAAATCGGCCGGCACCCGGATGCCGGAAGCCTGCAGCGCTTTGAGCGCCCCAATGCCCAGAAAGTTATTGGCGGCCACCAGGGCGGTGGGGGGCGGATCCAGGGCCAGCGCCCGGCAGGTTAATTCATAGCCCGAGTCCTGGGTGAAGGCTCCAAAAAAAATGTAGGACGGTTTGCCTGCCAGACCGGCCTCTTTGAGCGCCTGCTGGTAACCGCTGACCCGGTCGCTCGAGGTAGAGACCGCCTGCGGGCCGCTGACGATGGCAATGCGGCGGTGTCCAAGCGACAGCAGCAGGCGGGTCAACTGGTAGGCGCCGCCAAACGAATCGCCGCGCACCACGTCGACGTTGGCCTCGGGGACGCGCCGGTCAAGCACCACCACCGGCGTGCCGTGTTTCTGGATCAGGTCAATTGATTCTGGCGAGCTGTGGGCCGGCACGAGCAGGAATCCATCCACCTGTTTTTGGAGCAGCACCTGCAGGTATTTGTCTTCTTCTTCTTGCGATTCGTCCGTATTGCAAAAAATCACGGTAAAGCCGGCGTCGCTGGCAGTATCTTCCACACCGCGCGCCAGGGTGGTGAAAAAGGGATTGGTGATATCGGTGATGATCAGTGCCAGGGTATTGGTGCGTTTTGAGCGCAGGCTGCGCGCCAGTGTGTTCGGCACGTAGCCGAGCTCAAGGATGGCGGCATCAACCTTTTGACGGGTTTGCTCGCTGAAATAGCCGGAACGGTTGATAACACGCGAGACGGTAATGGGAGAAACTCCAGCCAGCCGAGCAACGTCAAGAATGGTTGCCATATACAACCCCTATTTCCGACAGGATGAATTGTGAAAGATAGGATAATGATATCATAATTGACAAGGTTATAGGACTATGCTAGGATGGTATCGATAACATAGACCCATCATAGCATATTTAATCAAAAAATTACATAGATTATAGGAGGCGTCGAGAGATGACCATCCGTATGCCCGAACGAACCTCGGTTTCATTGCTACCTGCTTCAGCCGCTGAGATGCCCAGGATCGGCATCCGCCCCACCATCGACGGCCGCAGGAGAGGGGTGCGCGAATCCCTGGAAGAAACGACCATGAACCTGGCGCGTGCGGTAGCCGATTTTCTGAGCTCCAAATTGCGCTACCCCAACGGCCAGCCGGTGGAGTGCCTCATTGCAGATAGCTGCATCGGCGGGGTGGCTGAAGCCGCCCAGACCGCCGAGAAATTTGCCCGGGCTGGGGTTGGTCTCTCGATCACCGTCACCGCATGCTGGTGCTACGGTTCTGAGACGATGGACATGGACCCGCTCATCCCCAAGGCGGTGTGGGGTTTCAATGGCACTGAACGACCTGGAGCGGTTTACCTGGCGGCTGTGCTGGCGGCGCATAACCAGAAAGGCCTGCCGGCCTTTGGCATTTACGGTCGCGACGTGCAGGATGCGGGCGATACCAGTATTCCGGGTGACGTACAGGACAGCCTGTTGCGCTTTGGGCGGGCCGGATTGGCCGTGGCGTTGATGCGCGGCAAAAGCTATCTCTCGATCGGCGGCACCTCGATGGGCATTGCCGGCTCGATCGTCAACTCGGATTTCTTCGAGCGCTACCTGGGCATGCGGGTGGAAGCGCTGGATATGAGCGAGCTGACCCGCCGGATTGAAGAAGAGATCTACGACCCTGAGGAATACGCCCGGGCGCTGGCCTGGAGGCGCGCCAACTGTCCGGAAGGTGTCGATCTTAACCCGCCAGCCAATCAGCGCAGCCGCCAGCAAAAGGACGGCGATTGGGAGCGGGTGGTGAAGATGACCCTCATTGCCAGAGACCTGCTGGTCGGTAACCCACGCCTGGCAGAGCTGGGCTTTGCTGAAGAAGCGCTGGGGCATAACGCCCTGTTGGGCGGCTTTCAGGGTCAAAGACAATGGACGGACCACTTCCCGAACGGCGATTTTATGGAAGCCATCTTGAATTCGTCCTTTGATTGGAACGGTATCCGCCAGGCTTACGTGCTGGCCACCGAAAATGACAGTTTGAACGGCACGGCCATGCTGTTTGGGCACCTGCTGACCGGCACGGCCCAGATTTTTGCCGACGTGCGCACTTATTGGAGCCCGCCGGCAGTCAAGCGTGTCAGCGGCTACGAGCTGACCGGCCGGGCGGAAGGCGGGCTGATCCACTTGATCAATTCGGGGGCGGCTAGCCTGGATGCAACCGGCCAGATGGAAGAGGACGGCCAGCCGGCCATGAAACCTTTCTGGAAAATTACCCCTGAAGAGGTGAAAAAGTGCCTGGGCGTCACACGCTGGTCGCCGGGGGTGATTGAATATTTCCGCGGTGGCGGCTTCTCCTCCACCTTCCTCAGCCGGGGCGGAATGCCAATGACGATGAGCCGTATCAATCTGGTGGCCGGGCTGGGCCCGGTACTGCAACTGGCCGAGGGCTGGACGGTGGATTTGCCGGAAGAGGTGGGCAAGCTGTTGGACGAGCGCACCAACCCGACCTGGCCGACGCACTGGTTCGTGCCGCGCCTGACGGGTTCGGGGCCGTTCCAGGACGTCTATTCGGTGATGTACAACTGGGGCGCCAACCACGCCGCGATCAGCAACGGGCACATCGGCGCCGATCTGATTGCACTGGCATCCATGCTGCGTATCCCGGTCAGCATGCATAACCTGGTCGAGCAGCAGGTTTTCCGACCCAGCGCCTGGGCAGCCTTTGGGGCGCTGGATCCGCAGGGAGCGGATTACCGCGCCTGTGCCGCCTTCGGCCCTTTGTACGGCAGAAGATAGTCGAAATGATCTGTGGGGGTCTTCCAGGCTTGACGCTGTAACCTCGTCTCGGAAATAATATTTGGTGCGTCATGCTTCACCCTCGCCGGAGAGATTATTGGGTACGGTAAACGGGCGAAGCATTCCGAATGTAGATGTTTCTGGAAGATCAGGTCATGACGGAATGCCTGAAAGGCCCCTACGAAAAAATATAATTTTAACAAATCTCAATAAATCCATAACAAAATTTTAAACCATTCTTGATACTCTCTTTACACCCGCCTGTTAGAATGGTATTGAGAAACTAAAGAGTTTTTCATTAAGGAGAGTTCATGGGATTTGCAGATTTACACATCCACACCATACACAGTTACGATGGCACTGCCACAGTGCCGGCCGTTCTCAAACACGTCGCTGACCACACCGATCTGGATGTAATTGCGATAACCGACCACGATTCTTTGGCAGGCTTGCAGGAAGGGCTGATGCTGGCTCCACGATACGGTCTGGAAGTAATACCAGGTTGTGAAGTGACCACTTCAGAGGGTCATCTGCTTGCCCTCTTTATTGACCGGCCTATCCAGGCCGGTCTTTCATACATACAAACCATCCGGCAGGTTAAAGCGCAGGGCGGCATCTGTGTGGCTGCCCACCCAACCGCACGCGGCGTCCACAGCGTCACCTTTGAAATATTACAGGAAACGCTGCGGCAGCCGGATGCTCAAGGGGTGCTGGTGGGCGTGGAAGCCTTCAATGCCGGGCTGGTTTACACCCGCAGCAATGCCAACGTGGCCAAAATGAGCCGGACGCTGCCCATTGCCCAGGTTGGCGACAGCGACGCCCACATTCTAAAAATGATCAGGCACGGCGCCTCGGAATTCCCTGGGCGTACTGCAACCGATTTGCGCCGGGCGCTGGAACAGGCCGAAACCTCCCCGCGCTGCGGCAGTCAATTGAGCGGGTTGGAAGTATTGCTGGACTATATTCCGCGCTTCCTGTTGCGAAAATTGGGCTGGGCTGATTGGAACGCCGCCCCCGAAGCGCCCCTATCCATGATCCGGCTTTCGCGAGCCCTGGCTCTTCAAGGAAATTACCGAATCGGTTAAAATAGAGATCTATTCTTTGGTAAGGAAAGCTGCACTGTATGACCAGAAATATACTGCTGATTTGCGGCTCGCTCAACCAGACCACGATTATGCACAAGATTTCCCGGCACCTGTCGGGCTATAATTGTTATTTCACGCCGTTCTATGCGGATTTCTTTCTGGGCTGGCTGAGCAAGGTGGGGCTGGTAGATTTTTCGATTCTGGGTGGTCGCCACCGTAAACTCACCGAAGAATACCTTCAAAAAGAACACTTACCGCTGGATTTTGCCGGGAAAAAGCGCAATTACGATCTGATCGTCACCGCAACCGATATTATCGTTCAACAAAATCTGATCGGGAAACGATTGGTGCTGGTGCAGGAAGGTATGACGGAACCCGAAGATTTATCTTACAAGTTGGTGCGCAATTTTAATTTACCGCGCTTTATGGCGAATACCGCTGCCACCGGCCTTTCCAATGCCTATGATGTCTTTTGTGTCGCTTCACCTGGCTATCGCGACATATTTCTCAAAAAAGGCGTCCGGCAGAACAAAATGGTGGTAACCGGCATACCAAATTTCGATAACGCTGTCCAATATCTAAAAAACGATTTCCCTTACCGGAATTTTGTTCTGGCGGCCACTTCCAGCACGCGTGAAACACTCAAGTTTGATAATCGCATGGCCTATTTAGAGAAAGTCCGCAAAATCGCTTCTGGCAAGCCGGTTATTTTCAAGCTTCACCCGAATGAAAATCACCCGCGCGCAATCGGCGAGATCAAGCAGGTACTTCCGCAGGCGCTGATACTGACGGAAGGCAACGTCCATGAAATGATCGCCAACTGCGACGTCCTGGTGGCGCAGCGCTCGTCCGTGGTTTATACGGGCATTGCCCTCGGTAAAGAAGTGTATGCCGAGATGGAAACGCCGTTCCTCAGAAAACTGATGCCCGTGCAAAATGGCGGTCGCTCCGCCGATCGAATTGCGCAGGTATGTATTCAACTGATGGAAATGTCCCCTGCCAAACTGGCTAATTACCGCATGAAGAGCCAGGCGCGGGTCAAATGGCGTTTTTCCGACCAGACTTATCGATAAAAAAGGCGGTCTGATCCGGAATTCGTGCTCAGTTTTCCGGCTGGAAAGCATTCAGGCTTTCTGCTTCAGTTGCTCCGCTTCCTGATTGATGCGCTCCACCAGTTGGGGCACCTGTTCTTTGGCATGGGCCGGCGTTAAGGCCTGTAGCTGGACCGTCTCCGTCATCACCACATCCAACTCATTTTTCAGACCGGCCAACTGTGCGTCCACCTGATCTAACTGGTTGCACACTTCATTATATTTATCCAGGCGTTGGCGCATCGCATTGGCCGATTCCTGATATTCTCGTTTGGCGTACAGCATCCTGGATCCTGGCGGTGCTAGCCAGGACGAGTGGAACATTGCCCGCTTTTTGAAGAAACTCACTGGCCTTCAGCTTTAGAAATAACTCGACCCCAAATGGACGTCCCAGCAGCTCGAAACAACGGTCGCGTGAAAGCATTCCATAGAATTGTCCGGCCTGGCGGATAATGATGCCCGGCAGATCCGGGTGTGAGTCGAAAACTTTAACAATTTCACGCAGCGTAATATTGCTCTCGACCCAATAATCAAAGCAAAGCATTTCACCAAGTGTCTCGATATAGTTGTTGGATGTCATCGATGAATAGCTGCTGAGCATGAATATCATTAAAAAAACTAATCTTCCAGATATCAGTATACCAAATCAATTTTTGAGCTACCAGCTTACCAAATACGAACACGTTGCTGAGTCTGTTTTCCGGCAGACCTGGGGTGTTTCGTGGATACAAATGGGATATTCACCCGCCGCGGCAAACTTTAGCGCGGTTGCCTCAATCAGACCTTTATCAAAATCACACGGGTAAGGATTGTTACAGATAATGCGGGCAGTGCATTCGTTGATCTTTTTAAACAAGTAATGACCGATCTCTCCACCCCGGTGGTTGCGATAATAAGCATCATCGAGGGATGCCAGAGCTTTTTCAATGGTATTGACCTGAGCAGGCCAGCTAATGTTGGCAGGGACGTTTGCTCCGATCTTTTTTAAGGTGGCCGGCCCGGTTCTTTGCGCGATCATCCTAAAAGAGTCCAACCAGTTCTGCTGTAAATACCAGCTACCCTCCTTTGGATCGATGATGCTATTATCCGCCAGGATTTTTTCGAACATATCTTTAAAAGCGCCCATACCGTTGATCAGAGATAATATTGCCGGGCCATGAACTTCAACTCCGGGCGCAAGGGCCTTAAACTGTGCCATTGATAGCTCCTTTTCGCAACAAGTGCTTCAGCGATTGCCAGCCGGGATAATCGATTTGTTTTCCTGCAAACAGAAATAAATACGACCCTGGCCATGATAATCGTCAAGTCTATCTTAGCATTTAAATATTAAATTTATTTTCTCAGCCTGTTAAGGCTTTATTATGTCTGGTGTGGCTTATTTGCGCAGTTGTTAACAAAACTGCCAGGGTTACTTTTTGTATTTCTTATCCGGCGGTCGCCACAATTCGCAAATCTCTGGGTGCCCAACTCTATCAAATTCTTTCCAGTACTGGGCCGGAAAAACAAGATAGGCTATGGCCGATGTGGGTAGCGATTCTACCTGGCCACTTAATATTTGCAGTAAAGCTTCCAGGCCCGGATTATGGCCGATTATCATGGCCCGTTCAATCTCATCCGGCAAGGAACGGATGGCGGCAGCATAAATTTCCGGTTCAGCCAGATAAAATGAATCAACGTAGGTAATTTCTCCACGGTAGCCGCATTTTTCAGATACTATTTCGGCGGTCGAGCGGGCCCGTACAGCTGGTGAAGACAGGATCATTTGTGGCACCAGCTCTTTTTCCGCCAGCATTTTTCCCATCATTGGAGCCTCCCTTTTGCCGCGTTTGCTCAGGGGACGCTCGAAATCCTTCAGCTTGTAGTCCTTCCAACTGGATTTTGCGTGCCGCATCAACAAGACCGTTTTCATACACATACCTTCCTGGTTGAAACTGGGAAGAACTTGAAGAGTTAATTGGATGTTTGGGATTACAGTACGTCCATTATGACTACTTAATTTATCTTATTATATCACATTGAAAAAATGATCAGACAAGTGTTATATGGATTGCCCGCTTTCGTTTATGTACAGAAAATCGGATTTGGATATAATTAGAGGTGGGTGGGGAAAACCAGGTAAGGCCGCCGAATGCTAGCGAACGCCAATGAGTCGACAGAAAGGTATGGGAAATGGGTTCCAGGTTTGCAGTCGAAGCCAGAAAGCTGCAAAAAGAATTTACCAGCCGGTCTGGTTTCTGGCACACAAAAACAAAAACAACCGTAGCGGTCGAAGACATCACTTTCAGGGTGAACCGGGGTGAATTATTTGGGCTGTTGGGACCTAACGGGGCGGGCAAAACCACCACTGTAAAGATGCTTTCGACCCTTTTGCTGCCCACGGCCGGTACGATTTCTATTCTGGGGTTCGACGCGGTCAAGCAGACCCAAGAAGTGCGCAAGCGCATCGGTTTTACTTTTGGCGGCGCACGGGGGTTGTATGGGCGCTTGAGCGCCAGGGATAACCTGCGCTATTTTTCCGAACTGTACGGCTTGGAGCCAGATATTACCCAGCGCCGCATTCCCGAGCTGTTGGAGCTGGTGGGGCTTTCCGGACGGGGAGAAGACCGGGTGGAGACTTTTTCGAGCGGGATGCAACAGCGTCTGCACCTGGCGCGTGCCCTGCTGCACGACCCCGAGCTGATTTTTCTGGATGAGCCGACCGTTGGGATCGATCCGGTGGGGGCGCGCGAGCTGCGCGGCACGCTCAAAGAACTGATCGCACGCGGAAAGACCCTGCTACTGACTACCCATTATATGGCCGAGGCTGAAGAACTGTGCGACCGCATCGCCATTATCAAACAGGGCCGCCTGGTGGCGTTGGATACCACGGCGGCGCTCAAACGCAGCATCAGCGGGGATTCTTTGATCGATGTGCAGGTAAAAAAAGAGAGCCTGCCGGTATTGAAAGAACACCTGGCAAGATTGGACGGGCATTCTTCCATGCAGGTGCTGGATGCGCCGCCGTTTAAGAAGATCTCGATCCGCACGCCGGAGCCGGGGGCGGTCATGCAGCTGCTTGCGCCTTTCCTGAACCCGGATTTTATCCAGGGCCTGGAAGTGCGCAGCCAGACCCTGGAGGACGTGTACGTGGCGATCATCCAGGGAGAGCCAGCATGATCAAGCGATTTTTCCGGCTGGTCTGGCGGCAGATGAACGTCCAGCTAAAGATCAGGATCTTTAACCAATATACCGTCCTGCTATTTTTCCTGCAGCCGCTGGTGTTCAGTGCAGTGGGGATGATCCTGGCGCGGGCTGCCGGGAACCTGGCCCCTGACCTGGTTTATACGGTAATCGGCGGCGGCATTATGGGCATGTGGAGCGGGCTGGTGTTTACCTCTACATGGGACATCACACGCGATCGGCTGTACGGCACGCTGGAATTGATCGTCGGCAGCCCGACTTCCTTGGGAAAAGTGGAAGCGATCCGCACCTTTACCAACGTGATGGCCGGGTTGGTGAGCCTGGCGGCTGCCTTTCTGGCAGCCATGCTGATCTTCAACTACTCGCTGGCCGGCGCCAACCTGGCGGGAGCGCTCGTTTCGCTGCTGCTGATTTTATTCGGGCTGTGGTCAATCGGTATCTTTCTAGCTAATTTTCTGGTCTGGTCACGGCTGAGCGATCAGATGGTGGAGTTTTTAGAACTGCCGGTGGCGGTGTTGTGCGGGTTCATGTACCCGCTGCGCATTTTACCGGTCTGGATGCAGGACATTTCAATGATATTCCCGATCCGCTGGGCGCTGGGGGCGCTGGACGAATGCTTATCGGGTAGCCATGATCTGGCGGTATTAGGGCTGCAATGGGGTCTGGCCCTTGGAATTGCACTGCTATTCTGGGCGATGGCGCGCTGGCTGGACGGGAAGGTGCACGACCTTGTGCGCATCAGCGGGGAGCTGAACTCGATATGAAATCCAAGGCAGCCGGCGGGAGCGCCATCCTGCGAACCATCCGCCTGTATTTTATCCAGGCCTGGTTCAGCTACCGGGCGCTGTATCTGTGGAACACGCCTTTAAACTATTTCATCAGCAAATTCGGTTATTCGTTTTTTGCCATGTTGATGTTCATGTTTATCGGCAAGTTCGCCGGGTTGGCTGACCCGCTCTATATCGTGACCGGCAATATTTTGTTGATGCCTTCCATGAACGGCATCAGCGGGGTTTCGACGGCGGTAGCTGATGAAAAGCGCTTTGGGACTTTGAGCTATTTGTTCGGCAGTCCGGCTGGTCGCGCTCCGGTTTTTATGGGACGGGCGCTGTTCCCGGTGCTGGATGGTTTTCTCACGGCCGCGGTAGCCATGCCGGTGGCGCTTTTGTTATTTCATTTGGATCTCTCAAAAACCAATTTATGGCTGCTGCTGGGTTGTATTTTGTTGATCTCATTTACGACCAGCGGCTTGGGATTTATCCTGGGCAGCATTTCGCTGGTCAACCGGGATGGCTGGATGATCACCTCCAGCATTGAAGTGGGGTTGTTCATCCTGGTGGGCGTCAACTTCCCGGTCGATCTGCTGCCGCCTTTCGTGAGGGTCATTTCTTACGGCTTGCCGATGACGCGCGGTATTCAGGCGGCGCGCCTGGCATTGGCAGGCGCAAACTGGCCGGCGGTATCACAACTGGTGTTGGGCGAGGCGCTGGTGGGGGTGATTTACGCCCTGCTTGGCTATACACTCTTCCGCCTGATCGAAAGGCGCAGCCTGGTTTCGGGAGCGTTGGATGATCTATAAGGGTAGATCTTATTCGTAAGCCTTGCTTAGCCGGGCGCGCACCTCATTGCCAATTTTTTCCCAGATAGCGATAACGCGCGGCGCCAGGGCCTGCACTACTTGCGGGTCCGGCGGGGTATCATGCTCGAAGGCGTGCTGGATGATGGACTCCAACAAAGCAGCCCGGCGTTCCAGGTCGAATGAATCTTTATCGTCCAGAAAGTTGTCGCTGATAAAGAAACCGCCCACCGTAGCCCGGTAGGCAAAAATCAATTCGTTGGAGCTGAAGTAGGGTCGGATCAGGCCAAACTCGAGCAGCAGCGGCAGATAACCGTTAGAGGCCATTGACATCTGTGACCTGAATTTGTTGCCCAGACCACCTTTGGCCATTTTGCCCAGCATTTCCCAATCCGAGGTATACAGGGCACGCAGCAGCGGGCGGCGCATGACCGTAATGTAAAGGTTGTAGGTGATGCGGTGCAATAGAGCATCCTGCGGGTCCTTGCGGATATAGCCCACCAGCTCATCCAGCCCGGCTAAAAACTCGCGCTCCAGCACGGCCATGGAAAGAGCCTGGCGGTTTTTCCAGTGCAGGTAGATGGTGCCTTTGCCGATCTCGGCCCGCTCGGCGATGTCATCTATGGTGACCCGCTTGTAACCATGAAGTTGGTATAGTTCGGCTGCCGCATCCAGGATGCGCTCGGCGCGCTCCTGGCGGGCATTCACTTCTTGACTGGTGATATAGTCTGTAGATGTCATATCTTTATTATATGACGAAAATTCAATTTTCGTCATATGTAAATTGGTCTATTGACAATTCGTCATTTCGGGCTATAATCTTCTTTGAAATAAAAAGCCTCGTTAGGCGAGGCGTCTGCGTGAGTGCCCGGCCGCCAATGTAGCATTAAAGACTGGCCAGGTGCGCGAGACACAGGCCGCTGCTCCGAAATGTCGAGAGACACCAAGGGGTAGACCAGGTGAGGCCGGCAAAAGGCTTCACTCAAAGCGGCTGGGAAGTTTACCTGAAACTTCCATTACGCCACGCAGTGCCAAAGCTCAACCATGGGGGCTGCGCAAATCCTCTTGCTTTTATTGAGTGTGACTGCCTCCCTGGGTTCGTTTCAGGCAGGCATTTTTATTTCCCCCGGGTTGGACAGTTCTCAATGGTCAAATCTCAGCGGCCTGGGTGTAGGAAGGAGGTGATCGCGTGGACGCTGACGATAGTACGGGTTATAAACCAGGGCACAGAAACCAACACCGGAAAGTGCAGAAACGCTTTCATCTCCAGGTTCAAAGATAAGCGTTCTGTCTTTCCCCGCTAAATTGTTCAATTGAATTCTTTCCGTCGATAGCTTCAATATCGAGGCGGCTTTGCCTTGCTTCTAGCTGATATCTAGTCCCTAAACCGTGCTGAAATAATGTTACCTGTGTGCGTCGAGTTTTTGCCGGTTGGAAAGTTGAAGGAGTGATTATGTGGATACGCCTTTGGACATTAATCCAAAAAGAATTAATCCAACTACTTCGGGATCGCAGAACCTTAATTTTGGTGATGGTAGGTTCAGCTATAGAAGTCTTTTTGTTTTCGGCTGCCGTACATACGGATGTCAAAAATATCGCTATGGTTGTAGCGGATCAAAGCCGCACGACCGCCAGCCGGCAATATCTAGACGCCTTTACCACCTCAGGCACCTTCGACATTATTGGTGATGTTTCAGGGGAACAAGCGGTGGTAGACGCCATCGATAGCGGGCAGGCCAATATTGGCATAATTATCCCTCCGGACTTTTCCGATCAACTTGAGCAAGGCCGCGCCACGGTCATGATGCTGTTGGATGGTTCTTCTTCTTACACCACCCAATCGGCTTATAACGCCGCTAATTCCATTTCACAGCAGTACGCCGTCAGCCTGATTGGACAGCAAGCCAGCAGCCCGCTGATGCTTCATACTCAAATTCTTTATAACCCGGATCTGATTGACCTCTGGTTCGTTCTACCGGCCCTGATGATTTTTATCATGCAGGCCCTTTCGATGAACTTTACCTCTTTGTGCGTGGTTCGTGAACGCGAACTGGGTACCATTGAAGCGATTCTGGTGACGCCCATTCGGCCGCTTGAATTCATGATCGCCAAGTCGATCCCACAATTATTGGTGAGCTTTACCACGGGCATCGTATTTTTTATTGAGGCCGTTTTTATCCTTGGTATCCCTTTTCTAGGGAGTGCTCTTTTGCTGGTTGTCGTTTCGTTGATTGGTATTTTGTGCGGGCTAGGTTTGGGGCTGGTGATCTCCACAGCAGTGCAGACTCAAAACCAGTCCTATCAATTATCCGGCTTGATCAACGTTTCAGCCATGTTTTTGGGCGGTATTTTTTATCCATCCTATACGCTGCCAATAGTTTTACGCTGGCTGGGTTACATTTTCCCGTCCACTTATCTGGTGCCAATCGTGCGTGGCATGTTTCTGAAAGGCATCAGCCCTTTGGACCTCTGGCCGCAAACCCTGGCGATGATCTTATTAATGATAGGCACTTTTGCTATCGCCGCCCGTCTTTTTCGGCAAAGCCTGGATTGAGGAGGTGCGGATGGAAATTAATTTGCAGCGCTTAAAGGCTTTGACCCGCAAGGAGATCCTCCAATTTCTGCGCGATCGCAGGTTGTTAATGTTAATCCTGGGAATGCCGGTTCTGCAACTGGTGCTTTATGGCTATGCGGCCACTTTAACCGTTTACCATTTGCCCATGGCGGTGGTGGATCAGAGCAACGATACGAAAAGCCGCCAATTTATTGCTGCTATGGTTAATTCGCAGTATTTTGATTTGACACTTCGCTTAGACAGCCAGGAGGAATTAACCCACGCCATCGATTTGGGACAGGCGAAGGTTGGGCTAATGATCCCGCCGCGTTTTGCCACTTCGGTGGATAAAGGCGATGCCAACATCCTCTTATATTTGGATGGCACCGATAGCGCCAGTGTGCAATCTGGCTACGGCGCAGCTGCCCTGATTGCTCAAAATGAGGCCACTCAATTGCAAGCCTGGAAAATTTCACACCTTCCGCCCAACTCTACATCGGATACCCTGCCGGTGACTGCCTTGTCCAGGGTTTTATATAACCCGAACCTGATCGATATCTGGTTTATTCTGCCCGGTTTGGTTGGGGTGGTATTGCAAACCCTGGCGATTACCCAGGCCGCCTTGATTGTTGTCCGCGACCGTGAATTGGGCACGATTGAACCGATCCTCTCTACCCCCGCCCGTCCCATAGAAATCTTGCTCAGCAAGGTTATCCCACTATTGGTTCTCTGTTTTTTTGCCCTGATGTTATTGGTAGGAATTGGCGTTTTTTGGTTTGGTGTGCCATTTCGCGGAAACCTGTTGTTGTATTTCCTCGTGGCCTTATTGTTTATCTTTTCAAGCCTGGGATTTGGCTTGCTTCTTTCGGTACGGGCTAACACCCAAATGGAAGCTACACAATACGGTATGGTCTTTATGTTGGTAGGAATGTTGTTCAGCGGGTTTATGTATCCCTTAAGCAACATGCCCCTGCCGTTACAGGTCTTTGGTTCTATTTTCCCGGTCACTTATTTTATCCGAATTTCCCGCTCTATTTTTCTCAAGGGTGTGGGCCTGAATTTTATCTGGAGCGACGCCCTGGTATTGGCGGCTTATTGCGTGGTCATTATTTTGGTTGTTTCGCGCGTTTTTAAACAACGCCTGGATTGAGGAGTTCTGCATGGCAGCAATGGTTATTTTTGCAAAAGATCTGGTAAAACAATATAAAAATAATAGGACCGTGATCACAGCTGTCGATCATTTATCCCTGGAAGTAGCTACTGGAGAAACTTACGGCCTGATCGGGCCGGACGGGGCCGGAAAAACCACCACCATTCGGGTTCTGCTGGGATTGCTCAACCGCACGGCTGGGGAAAGCAGCATTTTGGGGTTTGATTCGATGCGCTCAACCTACGCTATCCGCGACCGCACCGGGTATATTGCCCAGTCCAATGTCTTGCCAGCAGACCTGTCTGTGTTAGAGAATATGCAGTTTTTTGCCGATATACACGGGGTGGATCGGGCAGTCCAGAAAAAAAACATCCCTGAGCTACTGGCATTCACCGGCCTGGGCGATTTTACAAGTCGCCTGGCGGGCAAGCTTTCTGGCGGCATGAAGAAAAAATTGGCCCTGGCATGCAGCCTGATCCATGAACCCCAGGTCGTTTTTCTGGATGAGCCAACCCTGGGCGTTGATCCGGTCAGCCGTCGTGAATTTTGGAATCTTCT
>Ga0209039_10001989_pt1 | contig 18072 bp, 18 predicted proteins | sample BogFormECP12_OM1_FD_188238 | JGI IMG/M metagenome (GOLD analysis project Ga0209039, IMG submission 188238) | Bog forest soil microbial communities from Calvert Island, British Columbia, Canada - ECP12_OM1 (SPAdes) (version 2) | ecosystem: Environmental > Aquatic > Freshwater > Wetlands > Bog ...
CGCCATAGGTAAGGTAAAAGAAAGGTTGTCCTGGGTGCGTCTCACTGGCCGGTTTTGAGGTGATCCCGACTGGCCGGTTTTGAGGTGACCCCCGAGGATGAAGAACTGCGCCTCCCGGTTTCCTACATCGGCTCCGGGCTGGCGTACCTCCATGTATTGGTAAAGGCGCATGTCGTAGTAGAGCGGCTTCCCGAGGTGATACCAGTCTCGGTGAATATAGTCGAGAAAATCAGCGCAGATCGTATTGCCGACGATGTCCACGCACACACCAAGCATGAACTGAGCCCGCAGCCTCTCATCTACCTCGTCCCACGCCTTTTTCTTTTCAGAATCTTTAGGTGGTTTGCAGATGACATGAGAGAGCACTGTGAACGGATCGACCCCCGTAATAGGCAGGGCTTGCGCAAACGTTGCGTAAAGTCGATTTACCAACGCCTTCAGCGTCCAGCCGTTTCTAGGCCTTTCCTTCGCTGGTACGATCTTAAGATCAACCTCGTGATTCGGATATTCGACTGTTGACACCCGCTCAAGCCGCTCCGGACCATCGTGCGAGCGTAGGTGATTCAGCTCGTCTTCAAGGGTGTGGCCGAAGGGCAGATGGCCCACATCGTGCAGCAAAGCAGCCAACCGGATAAACCGCGTCGTGGGCTGGTCGATTCTTGTCGGCGCCCATTGCGGGAACTGATCGCTTGATTTCTCGGAATTCGCGTTGACGTGATCGACTATGAGTTTCGCGACGTGAACTGCTCCGACGGAGTGCTCGAATCGGTTGTGGGTTGCGCCGGGAAAAACCATGTGCGCCATTCCTAGTTGCCGCACTCGCCGCAGTCTCTGGAATGCCGGGTGGTCGATGATCGCAATTTCCTCGGCGAACAGTTCGACGTGGCCATGGACGGGAAGAAACAACTCCTGCTTTGACTCTCGAGCATGAAGTTCATCCGCCTCCTGGCCACCCGCTGCTGGAGTAGAACCGACCGGCACTGCTTTTGTCTCAGCCTTATCATTGACGCTCATAAGTAACTCGATAGTAACATGCCACAGTTAGCGGGAGTTACCACGGGGACATTTGGCGGGCGGTGGGGCCAGGGCGAACCCGGCGCTGGGCACGGGCATGGGCAATGGACGACGCTGATGGGCGAAGACGTCGAGGCCCGCCGGAAGTTCATCGAAGAAAACGCGCTCGATGTTAAGAACCTGGACGTGTAGAGCCGCGCCATCGCGCGCCCGTGCTCATAATTGCCGGCTACGTCTGACGGCGCTTCGTGTGCTCGGGATCCGGGAGGACCCGGCGCGGACACGGCACTTTCCAACCCGGCCCGCGGCGGGCTATGATGGAACCGAATGGGCGTCGATGAAAGGTTGTTGGGTGAGATTGTCCGGCGCGTGTTGAGTGTCGCACGCCCGGACAGGATCATCCTATTCGGCTCAGCGGCGACAGGCGAGATGACAAAGGACAGCGACATCGATCTGCTCGTCGTCGCTCCGACCTCAAAGAACCGGCATGAAGAGCGGCTCAAGATCGCGGATGCCATTGGGGACATCGAGTATCCGGTAGACGTGATACTCATCGCTTCGGATCGGTTCGAGGCCACCAAGGACATAATCGGCGGAATCGCCTATCCGGCGCACAAGTACGGCAGGGTTCTCTATGAGGCCGCCTGAGGAAGAGATCCGCCGGCTGGTGGCCGAGTGGATCAAGAAGGCGGACCTCGACTTCAGCACCAGCGTCCGGCTTATGGCGGAACGGGAATTCCGGGACATCGTCGTCTTCCACGCTCAGCAAGCCGTCGAGAAGTACTTGAAGGCGCTTCTCACCCGGCACCAGACGGAGTTCCCGAAAACGCACGTCATCCGGCGCCTCCTGCTTCTGCTGCAACCGGTCGAACCAACACTCGCTGATGCTCTTGAAGACGCAAACTGGCTGAGTCCGTTCGGTGTCGACATACGTTATCCCGCGGATTTCCCCGAGACGTTACCGGGAGACGAGGCCCGCGCAGTGGAATTGGCGCGGCGCGTGAAGAGCGCGGTTATGACGGTGCTCGATCCGTACGTCTCCGGAGCGTGACATTTCAGGCCCCCGCTCCCGCTGCCTGAAACTCTCGCAGGAGTATATACTGAAATTCTCACCACCTGGCGTTCGAATAGTTCGCCCGAATCAATTCATCTGTAGTCAGTAGTGGCGCAACACCATTGGCTTTGGCGTGGGCAACGATGATCCGGTCGAAGGGATCGCGTGTCCACCCTTCTCCCAGCGCGATTTCAGCAATGATGGGGAAAGGATGATCGCACACGGTTAGTCCGATTTCCGCGTTGAGCTTGACCAGAATCTCAGCCGGCGGGACTACGATTCGCTGGATCTCGTAAAGGTACTGCAATTCCACCACGGCCATTGGAGAAATGCGAACGTCTCCAAGTTGTATCAGGGAAATCGCCTTCTGTGAGATCTTCGCAAGATTCGCTTCCGCCAACCAAACGGCAACTTGGGTATCGACGTAGCAAATCATAGTCCCGCCCAGTCTTTTTCCATTTCGCCGAGAATTTCCGCTTGCAGCTTTCGATCGGCAGCCCGGTGTTCTTCCTCGGTCATGCCGGGGTTCGTAATCTGGCGGGGAGTGAGCCGGTCTAGTTTTGAGGACCGGCCTTCAGGCACTACCAGCCGGATCGTGGCGCCTTGGTAAACGAACTCCACGGATTCCCCGGCGATGACCCTCTCCACCAGCTTGAAAAGATTATTGCGGAACTCGGTAATCGTTACCTTCATGGCCTCAGTGTACATCAAAACGTACAGTAGCGTCAATTATAATGTACATACAACGCGGAAGCCGGGGCTCGCGGCTCCAACCAGAACCGCGCTCAGTCAACGGCTTCTTGGTACATATACTCGCGGGTGAGAGTGCGGCGGGCGGAGCCGCGCCTGGCCATCAGGATCTGGTACACGCTACTGAAGCCTTCCTCGAAGCCGATCGAACAAGCGGCCAGCCATAGGCGCCAGGTGCGGAAGGTGGGCTCGTCCGCCACGCGTAGAGCGGCCTCGCGGTTGGCTGCCAGGCGCTCCTGCCAGAGGCGACACGTACGGGCGTAGTGGGAGCGCAGGTTCTCGATATCGAGCACTTCGAAGCCGGCGTTCTCGGCTTCGCGAATGGTCTCGGAGAGGTGGATCAACTGCGCTCCGGGGAAGATTCGGCGGCGCACGAACAGGCTGGCGGCGTCATCCTCCACCGCTTGCGGGCGCGCAATGGCATGGTTGAGGAACAAGCCGTCGGGCGTCAGCAGCGCGGCCATCTTGCGGAAGTATTGGGACGCGCGGCGCAGGCCCACGTGCTCGAACATGCCCACCGAGGCGATCTTGTCGTACCGGCCTGTAAGGTCGCGGTAGTCCAAGTCCAGGACGCGTGCGCGGCCCTCCAGCCGTGCGCTGGCGAATTCGTATTGAGCGCGGCTGAGAGTGCAGCCAGTGGCGAGGGCGCCGTACCGGCCGGCCGCGTGAGCCAGCAGCGCGCCCCATCCGCAGCCGATATCCAGGAAACGTTCGCCAGGCTGCACGTCGAGCTTGCGGCAGATGTGGTCCAACTTGGCGAGCTGGGCTTCTTCGAGGCGGGTCTCCGGCGCACGAAAATAGGCGCAGGAGTAAACCATGCGCGGGTCCAGGAAAAGGCGGTAGAAATCGTTCGAGCGGTCGTAATGAAAGCGGATGTGGCGCGCGGTTTGCGCCTTGCTCTGGAAGACGCTCTCCAGGGCGGTGGCCGAGCGGGCCAGCGCCGCCAGCAGGCGGTCGCGAAGACTGCTCCGCGGCTGCCAGCCCCTGAAGCGGATGGCGGCGGCCAGGTCGCCTTCCACGTCGAACTCGCCGCGCACGAATGCCATGGCGGCGGAATAGACGTCCGTGGAAAGAATGTGCTCCAACGCGCTTTCCGAGGGCACGAGGAAGGTAAAAGCGGGCGGGCCGTCGCTGGACTGGCGCACGGTTCCATCGCGGAAAACGGCGCGCCAGGCAGGCGCGGCCGGAAGAGCCGGGACTGGGCGGTAGTTCCGCCTGCCCAACTCGCTTGCTTCGGTGGGCATGAAGGAATCCCCTAATCACAGTAGTAGATCAACTGCGCGCGGGATTCAATAGGGAAGATTCACTTCGCTTTCGACAGCGCCACTTCCAGGTTATAGCGAGCGTCCGGATAGTCGGGTTGGAGCCGCAGCGCCGTCCGGTATTCTTCGATGGCCTCCCGCAACCGGCCGGGTTCCAGGGAGAACGCGCCACCCAAGTTGTTGTGGATCTCGGCCGACTCCGGCTTGCTGCGCAGGGCCGCCTGGAAGTGAGGGATAGCCTCCGACAACCGGCCGGGCGTGTTCAGCAGGGCGATTCCCAGGTTGTTGTGCGCCTCCGCCAAGTCCTGGTCGCTGCGCAACGCCGCTCCGTACTCTTCGATGGCTTCGGGAAGCCGGCCGGGGATCTTCGACAAAGCCAATCCCAGGTTGTTGTGCGCCATGGCGGAATTCGGGTTCGCGCGCAGCGCCGCCCGGTACTCCTCGATAGCCTCGGGCAAGCCGTCCGGCGTTTGCGCGAGCGCCAATCCCAGGTTGTAGTGCGCCATGGCATAATCCGGTTTCAACCGCGCAGCCTCACGGTAGTGCTGGATGGCCTCGGGCAGCCGGCCCGGAACCCCGGCGATGAGCACTCCCAGGTTGTAGTGCGCGATCCAGCACGTGGGATTGCGCTCCAGCGTCTCCTGGAAGAGCGTCTCCATATCCGAGTACATGCCGCACTGCTGCCAGGTGAGCACTCCGAGCACCACCAGCACGCCGCACGCCGCGGCCACAGCCCACCGCCGCGTGGCGGCTGTCACCGCCGACGCCAATCCCGCCGCCACGGGAACGATAATTCCCAGGCTCGCGATGTACTGAAAGTGGTCGGCAACGTAGGAATAGACAAAGGGATATACGTTGAAGAACCCCAGCGCCGGAAACAACGTCCCGGCAAAGATCAGGGCGCCGGCCAGCGGTCCTCTGTGCTTACGGGCCAGCAGGCACAACCCGGCCAGGGCCGCCAGCGCCGCCAGCGGGAACAGGTACTGCCACCACTCCGCCGAATCCACCTGCCATCGCGGATAAAAGAACATCAGGTTCGCCGGCCCCACCAGCTTGCCCACATAGAACCAGAGGGCCCGGCCCGCCAGCAGGAATCGCTCCACCAGCGTGAGCGAGAAATCCGGACCTTCCGCGCCCACCAACGTCCGCTCCACCCAGGCCGTGAAGATCCCCGCCGCCGCTCCCAGTGCGAACCAGGGCAGTAGTGGCGCCACGTCGCGCTTCAAACCGAGGCGCCCCCGCTGCCACCAGAAAACCACCAGCAGAGCGGCCGGCAGCGTGTCCGTCACGGTCTTGGTCGCGAGCGCCATCGCAAATAGCGCCAGAGCCAGGAAGTACTGCGACCGGCGCCGCGTCTGGTCGAACTGCAGATAGAGCAGCGCTGCGCTCAAGTAGAAAACCGTCGATAGCGTGTTCTTCTGTTCCGCGATCCACGCCACCGACTCGACGCACACCGGGTGGAGCGCGAAGATCAAGGCGGCGAGGCACGCACCCGGCAGCCCCAGCCGGCGCATGATCAGCATCACCAGAATGGCCGCCGCGGCATGCAGCAACAGGTTGGCCATGTGGTAGCCCAGCGTTGCGTCCCCCCACAGCTTGTACTCCACCCAGAAAGCGCTGTGCAGCAGGGGATAGTATTGCTGGGTGGCCCCCGGGTCGGACCATATGCGCCAGAGCCCGTGGAGGGAGCGCAACTCGGGCCGGGTGACGTGCGCCGCGTCGTCCCAGAGAAGGCCGCCGTCGAGGGCCGGCAGGTACACCAGAAGAGTGCAGCAGACAATCAGGGCCGCGGTGAGGATCGTATTGTCCGCCCGGTGGTGGGCCGTGGTCTTCATTTCTCTAAAATCGCATACACGCTTTGGGGGTCGCGATAGTTCTATCTTATGGAAAGGATGAAAGCCCTGGCGCTGCTGGCGACGGTTGGTCCGATGGACGGCTCGGTGGACGGCTCCGAACCCGGCGAAACCGCGCTGGGGGCCGTCAAAGCGGGAGATCTCGCCGCCTTCGAGTTGCTCATGCGGCAGTACGAGCGGCTGGTGCTGGTGACGGCGCTTCGTTTGCTCGGGACTCTCGAAGACGCGCAGGATGCCTCGCAGGAGGTGTTTCTCAGGCTGTACCGGAACCTGAACAAAGTGGGAGCGTCGGGCAACCTTGCGGGATGGCTGTATCGGGTGACGGTCAACGTGTGCCACGATGCGAACCGCAAGCGGCGCGGCGCGGCCCCCGTGGAGGATGCCGGGGAACTTCCGGCGCCGACCGCCGATCCGCAGCGGGCCGCTATTGCGACGGAACGCCGCCGCGCGCTGGAGATGAGTCTGCGGATGCTCTCCGAGAAAGAGCGGGCCGTGCTGGTGCTGCGGGATCTGGAAGGGCTTTCGACCGAAGAGGTGGCGCGGGCGTTGGGGACCACCGAGGCAACTGTGCGTTCCCAGGTGAGTAAGGCGCGGGTGAAAGTAAGGGATTTCCTGGAGCGCTACTTCAGGAGGCGGACATGAATTGTCGAGACTGGGAAGAACGCGTCGCCCTCCATGCGGGAGGCGACTTGCCGCCCGCGGAGGCGGCGGAAGTGGAACGGCATCTACGGGAGTGTGGCGGGTGCCAGGTGCTGGCGTCCGGGCTGAGGGAGAGCCTGGCGCTACTGAGGGAAGCGCACGACGAACCTCTGGCTGCGGCGCACTTCTCTGCCGTGCGCGCGCGGGTGGTGGCGGAGTTGGAGCAAGAGCGGCGGCGGGGTGCCTTCTGGGCCCGGCGGTGGGCCTGGAGTTTTGGGCTGGCGGCGGCGGTGGTGGCGTCGCTGGTAATGCTGGCGCTGAGGCCGGGGCGGACGCCGGAACGTCCCGCGCCCGTCGTGGCGGCCAACCATCCGCTGGTTATAGCCGACCCCGAAGAGCCACCCGCGGTTCCCCCGCCCCATCGAAGGGTGGCTCGGCGTGTGGTTCGGCCCGTGGTGCCCGACGCCCCCAACCCGGAGCCTTTAATCGTCAAATTGCAGACCGACGACCCCAACGTCGTCATTTACTGGATTGCAGACAGAAAACGAGGAGAATGATCCCATGAAGCGATTCTTGTTCGCACTGTTGTTGATTGCGCTGCCGTTAGCGGCGCAGGAAGCCAAAAAGGAAGACCAGAAGAGCAATGCGCCATCGGCGTCGCCGCACATTCAGAAGCTGTTCCTTCTGAAATACGCGGACCCGGCCCATGTGGCCAACCTGCTAGGTGTGTTTAACGCCTCGGTTCGCCCGGACTCCGATATGCACGCGCTGGCGGTGGAGACAACTTCCGAGGCGACGATGAAAGCGATCGACGAGGCCATTCAGCGGCTGGACGTAGCCTCGGCCGCGGCCAAGAACATCGAAATGACCGCCTACCTGTTGATCGGGGGCGAGACAGTCGGCACGGAGCCGAGCGCCATGCCGAAAGAGCTGGATAGCGTGGTGACGCAGCTCAAGAACGCGTTCGCATTCAAGAACTACCGCTTGCTGGACATCTTGGCGCTCCGTACGCGGGTTGGGCAGAGGGCATCGACCAATAGCGTGGGCCGCCCGGTACAGATAGGAACCAATTCGCCGGCCCCGACCACGCAGTTTAGGATCAACTCGGCCGGCATAGGGAGCGATGAAACCACGGTTCGAATTGACGGCTTGAACCTGAGCAGCCGGATTCCCGTGCAGTCAAGCCCGGGGCAGTATAGCTTCAGCGACGTGGGCCTCTCGGCGGATGTGGACATCAAGCAGGGACAGAAGGTGGTGATCGGGCGCGTGAGCGTAGCGGAATCGGCCTTGTTTGTGGTGCTGACGGCGCAGGTGGTGAACTGAGGCGTCACTCGTACCGCAGTGCCACCGCGGCTGGGATGCGCGCGGCCCGCGCCGATGGGATCAACGACGCTACCCCCGCCACCACGCCGAGCACGGCCGCCACTGCCACAAACACCGCCGGGTCAGACGGGCGCACATCGAATAGCAAGGCCGACATCATGCGCGTCAGAGCGAATGCGCCCGCCGCTCCCGCCGCCAGTCCAAAGGCGGCCATGCGCAGGCCTTGCCCCACAACCATGCCGACCACTTCCCGTCCGCCGGCGCCCAGGGCCACGCGAATGCCGAACTCGCGCGTGCGCTGCTCCACCGAATATGCCAGCACGCCATAGATGCCGACGGCCGCCAGCAGCACCGCCAGGCCCGCGAAGATCAGGCATAGCCCCATGGCCGCGCGCTGGTTCCGCAACGAAGCCGCCACCCGTTCGAGCATGCTCTTGACGTCGAACAACGGCAACTCCGAGTCCGCCTGGTGCAGCGTGCGCCGGATGGCGGCAATCAGTTGCGGGTTGTCGCGGTCAGTCCGCAGCACCAGGTCAACGCCTCGCGGCACGTACTGCTTGTAAGAAAAGTAGATCTGCCCCACGGGGTTGTTCTCGGCCAGGTTGCCGGTCTTGACGCTGCCAACCACGCCTATTATGGTGCACTCGTCGGGCTTTTGCGGGTTTCCAGGAAGCCGGATCCCGCGGTCGATCTTAGCGCCAATGGCGTCGCCTTTAGGGAAGTACTTGCGCGCCAGGAACTGGTCGATGAGCACGACTTTCGGCGCGTCGGCGCTGTCGGAATCGGAGATGTCGCGGCCCTGAATCAGAGGGATGCGCATAGCCTGGAGATAGCCCGGGGTCGCGATATTCCAGCCGGGAACCGGAGGATTCTCCCCCGGCGCCAGGGCGCGGCCCACGATCCCGATGACGCTCGAGTTGTTGTCGCCGCTGAACGGCAGATACGTGGTGGCGCCAGCGCGACTCACGCCGGGAATCGCGGACAGCCGCTGGAGCAGGTCGGCGAAGAAATTCCGCGCGCGGGCGTCATCTCCGTAACGCACCCGCGGCAGGGCAACCTCGGCCGTGACCACATTTTCCGCCTGGAATCCCGGGTCCACCCGAGTCAGCCGTGCAAAGCTCATGGTGAGCAGCCCCGCTCCGATGAGCAGCACGAACGCGAAGGCGAACTGGCACACTACTAATATCGAACGAACCCACACTGCGCCCCGCGCCGCGGTTCCCGTGCGTTCGCTGCCGCGGAATACCGCGTTCAGATCCCGGCGCAGCACGTGGATCAGGGGCACGCCGCCGAACACCATGCCAGTAAGCAGGGCAGTGGCGGCAGTGAAGGCAAGCGCGCTGGAGTCGATCCCGATGTTCGCGCCCCGCGGCAGGTCCTTCGCGCCCAGGTAGGAAAGCAGGCGCACGCCGCCGTAGGCCACGGCCATTCCCAGCGCCCCGCCCATCAGGGCGAGGGCCACGCTTTCCGTCAGCAACTGCCGGGCCAGCCGCCAGCGGCCGGCCCCCAGGCTGTGACGAATGGCAAATTCCTTCATGCGCACGTTGGACCTTACCAGCATCAGGTTGGCCAGGTTCACGCAGCCGATGAGCAGTACCACGGCGACGGCAATTTGCAGCAGATACAGCGTGGGCCGGATATCGCGTACCAGTTCATCCCGCAAGCCGGCCACCCTGGTGGCGAAGCGCGCATTGATGAGCAGTTGGCGGTACTGCGGAAAAAGGTCGAGGTTGCGGCGGTTGAGGTCGTCGATGCGTTCCTGCGCCTGCGCAAGGTTGACGCCAGGCTTCAGCCGCGCAATCATCCCCCAACTGTTGCTGTGCCGGGCCTGGTCGCTGGTCTGCTGTTGGGTGAAGGCCATGGAGGTGTAGACGCGGACATCGTCGTCCCCGGGAATCTCAAAGGTTCCCGGCATCACGCCCACGATGCGGTAGGGAGTGCCGTTCAAGCGGATATCTTTACCGGCCACATGCGGGTCGCGCGCGAACAGGTCCTTCCACAAGCCCTCGGTAAGCACCGCGACCTTCTCCTTGCCCAGGACGGCCTCCTCTTCGGTGAACGTGCGCCCCAGCAACGGCCGCACGCCCAGCACCTGGAAGAACGAAGGCGTCACGTGTTGCCCCTCGATGCGCTGCGCGGATCCCTCCATTCCCACTTCGTAGCCCGCACCCTCGATGAGCGCCACTTCGCTGAAAACGTTGGTCATCTTGCGGCGGTCCAGATAATCGGGGACGCCGTTCGAACCGCGGTCGACGCCCACGCCGGGGTAGCGGTTGTACATGGTTACCAGCCGCTCGCCTTGAGGAAACGGCAACCCCCGGAGAACCACGTTTTCGAGAACCGTGAAAATGGCGGTATTGGCGCCTATGGCGAGGGCCAGCGTGAGCAGCGCGGCGGCCGTGAAAGCGCGCTGCTTGAACAGAAGTTTGAGACCGAAGATGAAGTCCTGAAGCATAGCCGCGCCTCTAGCGCTAATACGCAGACGCACACCGGCATGTTCCGTTCAGCCAAATCTTGCGAGAATATAGCGGGCCGGCGGGCACTACATACAAATGCTACGAATGTGGTTGGTCCTCGCCCTGCCGCTGGCCAACGCGGCTTGGGGACAAGCGCCTGTGTATTCCGCCGCCACGATTGTCAACGCACCGGATTATTCCCCCGGCCCGTTCGCGCCGAATTCCATCCTCACCATTTTTGGCGCGGGCCTGGCGCAGTCCAGCCAGGGGGTGACGGCCGGCGATATCGTCAACAACACCCTGCCGACGGAGCTCAACAACACCCGGGTCTACGTGGATGGCCCGCCGGCGCCGCTGCTCTACGTCTCGGATGGCCAGATCAATTTCCTGGTGCCGAGCAATCAAATCGCCGGAGATGTGACTATCTGGGTAGTCCGCGAAGGATTCAACGGGCCGAAGATCACTATGACACTGGCGGATGCGGCGCCCGCGCTGTTTCAGACCGCCGCCGGCTACGCCGTCGCCGCGCACGCGGATAATTCGGCGATTGCGCCCGGTTCGCCGGCGCAGGCGGGCGAGATTATCGTGCTCTACGCCTGCGGGTTAGGGATGACTCAACCCACTACGTCCCCCGGCGCGATCCCCCAGAGCGCGGCCGCGATTCAGAGGCTGAGCAATTTGAAGGTGTACCTGGGCGGGACCGCTATCGATCCAGCCAGAATCCAGTACGCAGGCCTGACCCCCGGCTCGCCCGGGCTTTACCAGATAAACCTCGTTCTGCCGGACAATCCGGGCACGGACCCTGAGATCCGAGTGGCGATTGGGGACCAATCCAGTCCGGCCGGCTTGAAACTCGCCGTCCAGTGAGGAGGGGCGCAACTTTATCCCGCTCAGCCGCGTTAAACATATAGGCTAGAATGAGTTGAGGAGTATGCTGATGTTCCTACGGCCTTTAATCACAGTGGGTTTCATGGCGGCGGGAGTGGTGTGCCTGGCGCAAGACGCGCCGCCGGCCGCCGAGTATACCGTCACCGCCGGAACCAAAGTGCCGCTGAGCCTGATCAACAGCATCAGCACCAAGCACTCGGCCGTGGGCGATCGCGTGTACCTCGAGACCGCCTTCCCGATTCTGGCGGACGGGCGGATTGTCATTCCGGTGGGCAGCTACGTCACCGGCACCGTGACCCAGATCAAGAGGCCGGGCCGGGTAAAGGGGCGCGGCGAACTGTACGTCCGCTTCGACTCGTTGACCCTGCCCAACGGCGTCACGCGCGATTTTCGGTCGCGGATTGGCGGCATAGACGGGGGATCGAACGAAGAACTGGACCGCGCCGAAGGCAAAGTGAAGAGCGAGGGCAACAAGGCCGGGGACGCCCGCACGGTGGGCGAGGCAACGGTGGCTGGAGGGTCGGTGGGCATGATCGCGGGCAACGCCGCGGGCCACCTCGGTATGGGCGCGGGCATCGGCGCGGCGGCGGGCGCCGCGGCGGGAATGGCCGCCGTCCTGCTGACGCGCGGTCCCGACGCGGTTCTGGCCAAGGGCGCCACCATCGAGATGCTGCTCGACTGCTCGCTCAGCTTCCATGAAAGCGAGCTGAATTTTGGGAACTACCAGGCGCCCCGGGCATCGGCATCGTCGGGGCCGGATGCGGGCAAAGCGAAGACTGGTTCCTCGCTCCCCATCCCGCGGCGGCCGTTTCCCGAGTAGGGTAATTATATAGTTGACAAAACGACTTCACGCGCGCGATCCTGAAGGCGGCATGACAGGCCGATTGTTTATGGTTGCTTCTTTTTCGCCCTCTCTCGCTTTCTGGCTCGCTGGCGCGTCTGTTTGCTCTCTTCCCTAAGCAGGGCGTCCTTTGACACACTAAAGACGGCACGAACGGCGCTGTCTAGTCGCTCCCAAGGGGTCTCGCCCGGCACCGGCACGGCTGGCAGAGGTCTCATCCGTGCATTTCTCCTTCCATTGCGAACAGGAAGCCCGATGCTTCCCGCGAACGCGATATCTGCTCCCGCGCCGGTCCCGTAGGCTGCTGCTTTTCAAATCGAAACTTCGACGCCTTTACGTATTCGGGATCAAGTTCCATGGTGATCCATTGCCGCCCGAGAGATTCAGCAGCCGCCCCTGTTACGTTCGAGCCACCGAAGGGGTCGAGGACTAGGTCCCCCGGCTCCGTCAGGAAATTGATAAAGAACTCCGGCAGCGCGTGGGGATAGCGCGCGGGGTGTGGCCGAATGCCCTCGTCTTTGCATCGCCGGAGGTAATAGCTATTGCTCTCTGTATTTGCGAACTCCAAGAGGTTTGGCGGAATCGAACCGCTGTTGTCCTTCTGGAATTTTGTGCTGATGTCATGGCCGGACGGTCGCAGTTGGGCCTTGTATCCGTTTTTCAGAAGCCCTTTCATGCTTTCGCTGTAGGGACGCAAGACTTTCCGATTATCGCTCTTGACGAATGGATCGAGTGTCAACCACCAGACGTTGTTGATGGCGTCCTTTACCCGAAGGCGGCGCACTGTAACCCATTCCGCCGGAGTAGGCAGGCGGGCCGGATTGTAATGATAGAAATCCTGAGCGAGATAGAATCCGCTCTCGCACATTTGCAACAGCAACTTGAAGTGGTACGTGCTTTTGCATGGCAGTCCCTTGATCCACGCTCCACCGATGTCGATTACAACACTTCCATCGGGTGTCAGAATCTCTTTGAAGAGGGGCGTGAACTGCGCGAACCACTGCAAATAATCGTCCGCATCTTCGTTGCCGTAGTCCTTCTTTCGCACGAGCGCGAACGGAGGCGACGTGACAATCAGCTTCACGCGCACGCCCTGGTCAATTAGGTGCGGCAGAATGGCCAGCGAATCCCCGTTGAACATTTTCCCCAGCTTGGTCGAATAGGCTAGCGAGAAACCTTGCTGAATCGGCCTTCGCGGGGCAAGCCCTTGCTCGTTCTCCGGCTGTAGTGAGCCGCTACTACCGCCCGATGGTGGAAGGGTCTTGATGTTTTGTAGGCTCGGCTTCATCCGCAGCGCATTTTCGGCCTGATGCCGCAATACTTCGACAAGCTGAGTCTGATCCTTGATGATCGTTTGCAGTAGTGGCCCGTCGATGATGATAATGTTCAGGTTGCTCGTGCCAACGATTTTCTGCCGATACGTAAGGGCGCTATCTGTAGCCTTCTTGGTGCCGATCACAAGAATGACGTTGGCCAGCGTCACATCCTTCATTCCGACTTCTTTTGAAACGGCTTCTAGTGTTATCTTGCCGACCTTGCACTGCACCTGCCAGCGGGAATATGTGAGCCTTGCTGAGTGCAGTAGGGCGTCGACTTCACCGCCGCCCGTTACTTCCTCGTCAGTTTCGCGCCAGCCCATGAATTCCAGATCGAGCATCTGGCAGAGGCGTATGGCGAGAAATTCCAGAGCCTTGCCGCTGGTGTTGGTGTCCGTGCTCTCCATATCTTTGACGATCTCTTCAAGCGGCTTGCTCCGGATCGCTCGGATTTCCGCGTAACCGGCGGCTTTGTAGAGAGCGCTCAGCAACGGTTCGGCTACCTCTTTTTCAAACTTGCCCGTGGGCTTCACGTCGGTCGCCTTACCACCGCGGCCCTCTGGCGTGTCCTGATCCTGCTTCGCCTTTTTGCGGACCTCGATGAGCCCGGCGACCTGCAATGGCTGAAGCACCAGCTTCACGATGTCTTTCCAGTTGAAGCGAATCTCGCCGGAATAGAGCGATTCGGCATGGCGGCAGATCGAGTTGTAGGGCGTCCAGTCTGTGACATTCAGAGCCACCAGCGCCCGCAGGAAGGCGATCTGCTCGCTGTTTAGATTCTTTAGCGCGTTCAATGTTTCCGTCGGCGCCCCGACAAAGGCCGCATACCGCTTTTCGTTTACGTCGTACTTGTCGAGCACCAGACCCGCACGGAGCCATCCGAGCACGCCCGAAAGGTCGCTCGAATTGGCGCTGGCCTCTATGCCGCGGGCCGCCAGTTCATTAGGCAAGGACTTCAGTTCGATCTTCAATCCAGCGGCGGTCATCTCGCGCAACGTTTCGACGATGCTTACACCGTGCATATCGACCAGAATGTGCTTGGCCAATAGAGCGTGAGCCGCTGTCAGATCGTTTTGCAAGGCCAGAAGTTCTTTTCCGAACGCTCCAAGCGAGTCGCCGTCGAGAATTCCATAGGTCGCAAGGGAGATAAGAGTGTTTCCGGCCAACTTCTCAGGAGAAGCCTTGGATTTGAAGAACGCCCCTGCGATGGCTTTTCTTAGCTTTGCCTTGTTGCCCGCATTCTGCCGTACAACTGGAAGCAGCCGCTTTAGGGGAGTTTGCTCCGGTGTGAACTGCTGGCTGTATGGTACGCGCATTCCCATAATGTTCTTCGTTTCCCGCGCTCCTGGCGCTGGCTGTCTTCAACCGAGGAGGCAGCCTCTACCGGAATCCTCTTCGTCCGTCAGCTGATTGAGCATCAGCGTACCTGAACAGGTGGCCTCAACCGAAACATACGTGCCATTCAAACCACGCTTCAGAAGCGACTAAAAGTTCCCCAAACCGTTCGCGTGAATCTTCCCATCGACGTGGTCTACGACCTGATGCTCGAATTCACCTAGCCCCGTGTAGGAGTTCAGATCATCGGCGTACAGCGCAGATCCGGCTTTGACGTGTTTCTGAACTTCGGCCTGAATGGCCTTCTTCTTCCGATTCGGAATGACGGTTGTGCGGATTTTGCCGCCGCGCCCCAGAATCCCCATGACCGGAATCTTGTCTTCTCCGCCCGTTCCGGTGATCTTGCGCACCCTCACGCCCCTGCGCATGTTGCGCGCCTTACCACCAATCAAGGGCTCGTCGGCTTCGACATAGCCAGACAGCACCTTGTCAAACGATCCCCGATGAAGCGCAAACCGAATCCGATGATCCACAAACCATGCAGACTTCTGCGTCACGCCCAGCGCCCGCGCGGTTTCGCAACTACTTATACCGTTCTTGCAATTCACCACCTGCCACACGGCTGCCACCCACTTGTCCAAACCTAGCGGGGAATCCTCAAAGATCGTTCCGGTCTTCAGCGTGAACTGCGGCGCATCGTGCTTTTCCCGGCAATGCCAGCGGTTGTACTTCTCCAGGAACAAGACGTTCGCACTACCGCAGCGCGGGCAGGCGACGCCGCTCGGCCAGCGCCGCGCGACCAGATATTCCCAACAGTTGGCGGGGTTGGAGAAGTAGACGATGGCCTCTTGAAGTGTGGTCGGTTCCTGTCCCACGCGTTAATTCTAGGGCGTTTCGTTAATTTTGTCAACTATATAATTACCATTATTTGCGCTACCGCACTCCCCGCAGCACTCCCAGCACTTGCGGCGCGACCTCCAGCCATACGCGCGGGACCACCATCGCCAGTGGTAGCCGTGCCAGTTTCTCCCCGCCGGCGAAGCTTCGCAGAAACAGGAACAACAGGAGCGGCGACAGGATCCTGGCAGTGGCGTAGCAGTCGGTCCAGGTGAACTCGGAAAGGGTTAGTCCAAATACCGCCCACAGCAAACAGGCCGTGCGGACCGGGTCAATGGATCGGGCACCGCGCGGCCGATGTCGCTTCGGCACAAAGGATCGTGAGCCACGTAGTGGTAGGACTGCCCGTCATACCCGTAATACCCGCCGCTCGCGGGAAACACGTAGATGTGCTATGTGCTCGCTCGCGAGCGATGGCGGCGTAGGGACGTTCGAGCCGGTGCAGAAAAGGGCGGTGAAGTTGCCGCCGTAGCTGTAATGGACGGTGAGCAGTTGCCAGATCAGCCCGAGCTGCGTGCCAATCAGAGCGGGAACCCACGCACGCCGTAGGGGACGCCGCTACTCCGACGCTCCGGGTTTGGCCGCCGCCGTGAATCTCTTGATGAAATTCGTGTCGAAGCGGCCGGCCTGAAAATCGGGATCGTCGAGGATCCGCCGGTGCAACGGGATGGAGGTGTAAATCCCTTCCACGATGAACATATCGAGCGCGCGGCGCATGCGCCGGATGGCCTCCCCGCGATCGGAACCGTAAGCGATGAGCTTGGCCACCAGCGAATCGTAGTAAGGCGGAATCACGCAATCGGTGTAGGCGAATGTGTCCACCCGCACGCCCATGCCGCCCGGCACGTGGAAGCCCGTGATGCGGCCCGGCGAGGGCACGAACGTCTCCGGATTCTCGGCGTTGATGCGGCACTCGATGGCGTGGCCGCGCAACTGGACGGGGCCGGGCAGGATCTCCGCCAGCCGCTCGCCCTGCGCGATGCGGATCTGGCTCTTCACGATGTCGATGCCGGTCACGAATTCGGTGACCGGGTGCTCCACCTGCACCCGCGCGTTGACCTCGATGAAGTTGAGTTCGCCCGTCTCGTCCATCAGGAACTCCACCGTGCCGGCGTTGGTGTACCCGGCGGCGGCGATGGCCTTCCTCAGGGCCGTGGCGATCTCGGCGCGCTGCCGGTCGTCGACCGCGGGCGATGGCGACTCCTCGAGCAGCTTCTGATGGCGGCGCTGTATGGTGCACTCGCGCTCGCCCAGAATCTCGACGCTGCCGTGCTCGTCCGCGAGCATCTGGAATTCGATGTGCCGCGGCGCGGCGATGAACTTCTCCAGGTAGAGATCGGCCGAACTGAACGCGGAGCCAGCCTCGTGCTGCGCCTGGGCAAACAGGGATGCCAGGTCCTCGGCCCGGTTGACGACGCGCATACCGCGTCCGCCGCCGCCCGCGGAGGCCTTCAGAATGACCGGATAACCGATCCCGGCGGCCACTTCCAGCGCCTCTTCGGGGCTCTTGAGGACCCCCTCCGAACCCGGCAGCACCGGCACACCCATCTCCCGCATGAAGGCGCGCGCGCGCTCCTTCACTCCCATCAGCCGGATCACCTCGGGCCGCGGCCCGATGAACTTGATGCGCGAGGCCTCGCATACTTCGGCGAAGCCCGCGTTCTCACTCAGGAAGCCATAGCCCGGATGGATGGCGTCCACGTTGGTGATTTCCGCGGCGCTGATGATGGAGGCGGTGTCCAGGTAGCTGCGCGCGCTCTTGGCCGGGCCGATGCAGATGGCCTGGTCGGCGAATCGCACGTGCGAGCTGTAACGGTCGGCCTCCGAATAGACGGCCACCGTCTGGATTCCCAATTCCTTGCAAGCGGCGATGATGCGCACGGCAATCTCGCCCCGATTGGCGATGAGTACCTTGCTAAACCGCACGGATGGCAAACAGGGCCTCCCCGTACTCCACCGGCTGCCCGTTCATGACGAGCTTGCTGTCGATGATGCCGGAGGTCTCGGCCTCGATCTCATTCATGAGCTTCATGGACTCGATGATGCACAGCACCTTGCCGGGCTGGACGCGCTCGCCCACGCGGACGAACGGCGCCGCGCCGGGCGAAGCGGCCTCGTAGAAGGTGCCCACGATGGGCGACTTCACCAGCGTCAGGTTGGGGTCGGGGGGCTGGTCGCGGTCTTTGTCCTTGGGAGCTTCAGCCGGCGGAGGCGGGGGGACATCGGGGGCGGAATGGACAAACTCCTGGGTCGGCGCGAAAGCCGCGCGGCGTATGCGGACGCGGTTCTCGCCGCGCTGCACCTCCAATTCCGCAATCCCGGTTTCGGCCGCCAGGTTGATCAGTTCACGAATCTCATCGACTGTCATTCAGGAATAGCTTAACAGAGCCAAGGTAGCGCCGGTGGCCTCCCGAGGGCACTTGCGGTGGACGATTTGGCGAGGC
>Ga0209039_10001990_pt1 | contig 18072 bp, 28 predicted proteins | sample BogFormECP12_OM1_FD_188238 | JGI IMG/M metagenome (GOLD analysis project Ga0209039, IMG submission 188238) | Bog forest soil microbial communities from Calvert Island, British Columbia, Canada - ECP12_OM1 (SPAdes) (version 2) | ecosystem: Environmental > Aquatic > Freshwater > Wetlands > Bog ...
TTTTCCAAGACTCTTAAGATTTAAAAGTAAGCTGACTATTGTATCGCTGTACAGTATTGGGCGGTCGTAGTCTAGTTTGGTCTAGGACATCAGCCTGCCTATTAAGCTTAGTAATTTCATGGTCTTCTTGTTGTTGTGTTGTGTCTTGTGTTATGCTTTCTTCATTCATGTCTTTCACCTCCTTGAAGTAGCTTCGTGGGTTCCGTTTCTGTCCATGGTTGGCCATGTCTGATTTCTTCGGGTTTTCCTTTTATGGTTTGGTTTTTCATGTTTGTCACTCAACTGACATTCCTTTTACGTCGTTTTGTGGACGAAAAAACAATATGGATTTTGGGACGGTGGGCGCTCCCGAAAGCCTTATGTTTTTGAGGACTTGTTGGCGTTGCATTTGAAGCAACTTTTTAGGACTGCGGGGTTCGGCTTTGGCTTTTGGTCTCAGTAAAAAGTTGCGAAGCTTCTTCTAAATAGCGTGCGCTATACGCGCTTATTTTTGAATCGGCCCTTTTGTCTCGTTGAGAGCGTTTTCGACTTCTGAAATAAACAAATCGTAATTCCTTTTGCTTACTGCTTTGCAGTTCACTACCCCACTTTTACTATTTCTTTCGACGAGATAGCATTGTAATTCATCTATCTGTTCGGCAGTTTTTTCAAATATCACTTCGAACTCTCTCCAAAGCCGAGGGCTATGTGTTGTAATAAACAACTGAAGATTATTCGCCTTGCTTATCGTGACTAGAAGATTCAAGATTCTCCTCAAAGATGCAGGATGTTGATTGCTCTCTATTTCTTCTATAAATATCGCCGCATCCTTGACGAGCAAACAATTTGCGAGAATCATCATGGCAAATCGCATTCCGTCTCCAAGCCCTTCTAGGAAGATATACTTCACATTCCCCTTTACTGCAACCCTATACACACCTTCAAAATCTGGATGTGGACGAAATTCCCATTCAGGACCTATGCCGTAAACTTCGTGCAGCAAATTGCCAAATTCCTCTGTTTTCTCTTCGTTTTTGATTCTGCCCAGAAGGGTTTCGATATATCTCAAATCATTCCTAGAAGAACTATCGATGAACCTTGAATTCGATGTGTAACTTTCAAATTCATCTCTCTTGGAGAGAGGAAATACATCCAGAAATCTTGAAGTACTAGTCACTGTTCGGTTGGACCAATTTGACGAACTGTAAAAAGAAGTGGGGCCCTCAAACACTTGCTTCGCGGCTGTTGGCATCGTACTGACTGAGCTTGCTATCCCCTGGCTCTTTTTGTCATAGTAACCATCAAGGCGAGCATATTTGCCGTTAAATGTCAAGCGGATCAGTAAGTTACAATTGGTGTCGTAGTTATACCACAATTCTCTTGCTGCAGAAGACACATTACTTCTTCGCGGAATTATCGTACCTAGATAGGGCGTATTGAATTCTCTCAATACTGCATGAATAGCCTCCATAATTGTGGATTTACATGAATTGTTCTTGCCTATGAAGAGATTGATGTTGCTCAATCCTTCAATTTTACATTCGCTTATTCCCTTGAAATTTTTAATAAATGCTTTCTCAATCAAAGGCGAAGCCAACCTTTTTGCGTGCGTTCTAAATCTATGATGTAGGATAATATAAGATTAGTGTGGGATTGCGCGTTGGCTATGGCGCGTACGTCTTAATAGACTATTGGCGCGCGCTGGTTTTGAGTCTTAGGTTTTCCAAGGTTTTTTGATGAAGAGGTTTTCTTCGAAGTGTTTTATGTTGCTTTCAACCAACTTTAATGCAATGAGTTTGTTTTCGTTCGTTGTTTCATAGCAGTTTTCTATGAACCATGTTTTGAAGAGGTCATAGAATTGGTGGGTGAACGCATATTGGACGTTGTGTTCGAAATTCTTGTTTGGTTCCATAGCGTCGAGAATCTGTAATTTGAGTTCTTCTAGGTCTCTTAGGGATAAGACGTTGGTTAAGAATATGACTTGTTCCTCTATTGGCCGAGAGCTAAAATTTTTCTGGTTTTCGGTGATTCTTTTGAGTGCATTTTGACTTTCAACGGTTTTCTGTAGATAGCTGAGTTTCCTCCAGTTTGCTTCGTAGGCAATTCTTTGTTTGCCTTCCTTCTTTTTTGTGATGAGGTTCAGTTCTTCCAGATGGTCTAGATGTTTGGATAGTGTTGGTTTGGTGAATTTTAAGGGCGTTCTAGGATGACCGTATTTGTCAAGAAAATCGTTGAAATGCCACTTTTTGTTGCTTGTTATGAAAGTCACTAGAAGCTCTTTGCAATGTTCATCTAGTTCTTTGATGGACAAAGTTAATCACATTTACTAGTTAAATTACTTAACCTTCATATAAAAGTTTGCTAATAACATATTTGGAAACGATTATCTCTCGGATGCATTTCCGCTGGATTTTCTTTTCCCAAAGAGCCGAGGCAGAAGACTTTGAGTGACTGTTCGGTTGAATTGATAGAGTCGAAGTATCCTAATACTGCTTGGGCTACTTTTGGTAACTTGCAGATTGTGGGGAATGGTTGGGACAAAACTTCTGATGATTGTGGGCGTTTCAAGCATTTGAAAGGGTGCCTGCGTATTGACTTGCATGATGTTGTGACGTTAGATGGGAAAGATTATCGAGGCAAGGTCTATGTTCGTCTAGTTCATATTTCTTGTTATAATTGGCGTTGTAAAACTTGTTACAAAAGTGTGGCGGCTCGTGAGGCTCGTTGTGTAGAGAAGCGCATTAATGAATTTGTTAAGTTGCATGGTGGAGTTCCTGAGCACTTAATCGTCAGCGTGCCTAGGTCTGATTGGGGCTTGGATTTGGGGGCTTTACGTCGGAAGGCGGAGAAAATTGCTGAGTCTTGCGGTGTCGTTGGAGGGTGCGCCATTTTTCACCATGCTCGTTATGCTGATGCTGATGAGGCTCGTGAGAAGGGTGTTCCTTTTGGTTGGCGGTTAGGGTTCCATTTTCATATTATCGGGTTTTTGAAGGGCAGTTATCGGTGTCGTGGTTGTAGTAAACTTTGTTCTGGTTGTTGTGGCTATGAGGAACGCTGGAGGAAGGAGCGTGATAAGAGCGGGTGGGTTGTCAAGGTGGCCATGGATAGGGAGGGGAACGTTGGCAAGCGTGTTTCTATTTTTTGGACTTCCTATTATCAGTTAGAGCACAGTACGATTAGGACGGATGTAAAGCGTCCTCATCCTCTTATATGGTATGGCACTTGTTCGTATCGTCGTTTGAAAGTCAAGGTTGAGAAGGTTAAGCATGTTTGCCCTATTTGCGGTTCTGACCTAGTTAAGTTGGTCTATTTGGGTAGGGAGCCGATTGTCAAGGAGAAGGATGCTTCTGGTTATAGGGCTGAGTTGTTCGAGGATTTGTATGGTTCTGAGGGTGTGCGATTTGTTGAGGCTCCTAGCGGATGCTATGGAGGTTCGGAGTGATGCCGTCGGTTTTGAAGTTGCAGAGTATTTACGAGATTTGGAAGGGCGTGGGCTTTCGTTTGCCGATTATCGTGCAACGGGATTGTTGGGCGAAAGAGACGTTCTTTGTTGTGCGACGCATCCCTAATAATGGGTCTGTGCTCTCGGCTTTTGGAGACTTGTACCGTGGTGGTCAATTCATCAAGAGTCGGGAGGGTGATGCGTTGCCGTTGTCTAATCGTCAGGTGTGGATTCGGCTTCCCTTTAGTTGGATGCCCTGTGTGTCTATTGAGGCGGGGGTTTGTCCAATTCCAGAGATGCAAGGGCTTGTTTGCAATCGTGTTCATAATTGTTCTCATCTTGATGATTGGATGCTTCAAATTTCGTACGTGAATGAAGAGTCTGATGAAGATGATTTAGATGGAGAGGTTTAGGTGCTCGCTAGATGCGACATCAAGTCTGCTCTGCGGAAATGTGGATGAACAGAAATCAATGGTACTCATAAATGAGAACTTTGAGATTCCCCTAGAGCTTTTTTGGGCAGGCCTATTTGTCTTTATTATAGGGTCAATCTTTAGCGGTTTTCTTGGTCTTTTTGTTCTGTTAGGATATGTGAATCTTGAAACAATTGGCTACTTGTTTAATGCTGGAGTCAACCTGTTTCTTCTAGGAGATAGTCTTATTCTTCTCGGCGTTTTCTTGATAAAATGTGTTCAAAGCGGAAGTTGACCGTTTCTAGCTTTTATTGCGTTCTCCACTCTTTTTCTTAGTAAAATCAATAATTGTGTCAGCTCCGAAAATAGCAATAAACAAACCACCTGTAAAGGCAAGAACGTAGCCGATTATTGATAACAAGGATGATTCGAATAGCATTTTATCCGAATTATCTGTTGGTAAACCACTTGCATACGTAGGATTGACCAATTCACCAGTGTGCTTGTCGCTTGGATATTTGAATAGAGGAGTGAGAAGTTCGCTGATATTTTGTGGGCTTGGATTTCCTAGAATCCCCCCTCCATTATCCGAAATTAGGACTGTGCCAGAATCAAAAAGACCGCCTATTTGAATTTCATTAGGACCAACTACCCTGACATTAAAAATCGGCACCATATTAGGACCGACGATTTCAAATGCATAGTTATTATAGTTTCTATCTCCAATCTGCAATGAGTTGGGACTGACACTTTTCCAAGTGTTGTTCTCAATATATCCAACTAATTCATTATCGGAATTTGTTATGTTAGCAGAAATGGACATTTTATTATCGCTAAACCCTATTTGAATGAGACTGCTGGAACCCACGCAGATTGGATTCAGTTCATATCCTTGAGCCAGATATTCAGCGGTCTGAGTAGTGTTACAATTCCCAAGGTCAACTACAAAATCTTCCGACATATTCATGTCGAAGGGTATTAGCTCGCCTTTTACTGCATCAATTACACTTTGTCTATTCTGTAAAGCTTCTTGCTGTGTGTCTGACGCTACGTGAAAAATTATCGGGCTACACACTACTGACAAAATTAAGCCTGTGACAAGCAAAGGAATTCTTATTCTTTTCAAGACGGACAATACACTCTTCTTAACCATATGTGGTTATTATTGGGTTGAACTGTTAAGTATTTTGGTTTACCATTCAGCGCGTGCTATGGGTTTTTTGGAGGATTCGGCTTTCGCGGAACGTGGGCGTGTGAGGCGAATAGCCTCACAGAACGATTTTCTCTATTCGCGCGCGTTGCTGGCTTGCCTTCTTGCCCGTACATTCTTTTTTATGGCAAGTCATATATCTAAATGAAATAACCTTTCGACTGAGGCTACCTATGACTTGTGCTTTCTCAATCATTCCTAGAATCAGAACCCCTACCATAAATGCAGGGGATACCATCGAGATTGAAGTTTTCTTTACGGGGGCGGGCAAAACTGAAGAGGAGTTTTACAAGTTCAAAATCTCATATTCATCTCCATATGTTTTTGAGAAAGACGAGAAAGGACACGTTGGCTACGCAGAAGCATGTATCAGTTCGGGGGTTGAGAAAGGTCAGGTCGTCGCAGTTGCTGTCGGGAAAAATAATATTGCCACCTTTTTGCTTGATGAGTTTGGTTCAAACATGATGCTTCCCGCGGGTTTTTTCTTAAGTTATGAAGAATTTCAAAATACCCTTAAAACTATGGGTAGAAACGACCAACTTAAACAACTTCAGGGAATCATGGGATTAAAGGAAGGCCAAAAAACATTCTTGCGTTTCGGCGAATGCGCATGGGATGCCCATCCTCCTCTGCTTATGAAATTAAAGACATCCCCAAATGCGCCGTCAGGAGACCATAATATCTATTTGACACTGTTCTACCTCAGTGCTGGCGAAATGAAAACGGATGAGAAAATTGTGGGCTTTCACATAAATTCTTGGATTGAAAGTCATCAACGGAAATTACAGTGGACGGCGGTGATTTTGGGGCTTACAGCGCTTCTTGCTGAATTGATTAACGTTGCACTATCTATTCTAAATATGGGACATTGATAGCGCGCGCTGTGTAGCAATCGAAGCTGGAATCTGTCCTAAGGCCGAGCGCTCTTGTAAACGTGTAAATAAGTGTCCTATCCTTGACGATTGGATTTCTGGGTTAATTCGTTTATCTGATACAGACGACGGGTTTGAAGAGTTTGAATAAGTGTCTGGTGAGTGCGCGCGAGGAGGCGAAGCCTCACGGCTACATGACTGTTGTTAGAAAAGAGGTGGGTTGTTTGTGTCGTATTTTCGTTTTTTGAGCGCGTGTTAAGGATCGTTCCAGAGAACAAAGCGTGAAATATCTGTCTCGTTGGAAAGGTTGAAGCGATTGGTTGCGTCTATTTTGTAATAAACAAAAAATGCGTTGGGTGGCATGGAACAAGTATTAATAGTTCCGTTGAAAAGACCGTTTCCTTGTCCCATCATGGTTTCGTTTATCCATATTGATGTTTCTGATGCGTTGTCTATTAATGTTGAACGGACTGTGTAAGATAGGATGCATTGATTGGCATGGTCAACTATAACATTCATAAACACGACTCCCGAATCTGGAATGTCTTCATTGTGTAAGAGATTTGACGAAAAATCCAGAATTAGGGGTGTTGTTTCGATTTGACCATAAAGAACGAGGTCTTTCAGATTTACAATTCCGTCATGGTTCAAATCTGCGTAAGAGTTCCATCGTATATCGTTGATTCTTGAACCATACGCGGATTGAAGTTCTGAGAACGCGAGAGTATGATTGCTTTGAAGTGATTGAGCGAAAATCGTTTCAGGACCGATACACACATGCGCTAACATAACGACTAAAACGAATGAAAGAATAATGCAAATAAGTTTCAGAGTCTCTCCTTCTTCAAAATAGTGATGTGACAGGTTCCTATTAAACTATCTTTGGGTTTTTGCTGAACAACAACAGGTTGGTTTTAGAGTGAAAAAGAAGGGGGTTGGTTGTTATTTGCGTTTTCGGAAGAGTTTTTTGCCGTCTCTTTCTGTGACATATTGGAAGCCGTTTTCTGTTAGTTTTGCGTCTTCTTCTATGGTTGTGCTGATTCTGCTTATCCATTGCTCGTCTTCTTCGTAATCTAGGATTATTGCTCTGATGTAGTGCATTGTCCTCTCTAGCTTCTTGTGTCTGAAGTGCTGCATTAGGAGTATAGGGTCACGGATTGGTAGGCTTTTGTAGAATCTCTCTCCGCTATAGTTGCGGAGGTTTCGGAGTGCTATGTTGAGAAGTTGGGGTTTGTGTAGTTTCTGTGATGCCTTTTCTCTGAATTGATACCACATCTGGCTTTGCGTGTGAGCTTTTGGGAATGGGTTTTCACCTGTGTGTTTTGCTAAGTATCTCAAGAGAAGGTCTTTGGTTTGTGGTTTGAGTTTGTAGTTCTTTGAGGCGTGGCCTTTTACGCCTGTTATGCTTACTTCGCCTTTCTCTTTGTTGATGTCTTTTTGTGTGACTTGGTGGAGCTCTTCGGGGCAACATCCTATTTCTGCTTCTATTGTGAAGATTGTTACGTAATCTTCTGAGCTATTGTCTATGATTGCTTGTACGTCTTGGGGTGTGGGTATTAACGGGGTCTTTTCAGTTATCTTGTAGTATGGCTTCTTCCAAACAATGTTATTAGCTAGACAGTAGTGGTTGTATGAGCTTGCGTACTTGTTCTTTGTTTGGTTGTCTGTTTTCCTTTTTTGTTTGGTGTGTCTGTCTATGGTCTGCATTTCTGCCATGTAGAGTTTGACTTGTTCGGGGTTGTCTAGGTTGCATTGCTGGGCTAGTTTGGTTAGGTTGGTGGCTATTCGTGTGATGGTCTTGTCTGCGGTTCTTCCATTGGCTTTGAGTTGAATAAGGGTGTTTGCGATTCTTGCTTCCGTTTCAGTGGTTAGGTTTTTATTAGGGATGGGATTTACTGATGTCCTGAGCGGTCGTAGTCTAGTTTGGTCTAGGACATCAGCCTGCCACTATGTAGATTGGTCAATGTATAGGATCCATCTAAGCAAGCTTTATGGAAAACAATATCAGAGTTTACTTTATTCCTATGGTAAAAGATACTACAGTCTTCTAACTGATATACCCAAGATCTCCGCTTTACCCGTAAGCACACGATCTAATGTCCTAAAGTCTCTGGTATCTCTAAGCAAATTCTTAGGAATACACACAGAGTTTACAACAGCATTCAAGAATCATGGGATAAAGTGGGCCAGTGGAGACTCATTCAAGGCTTTTCTTAATGGCATAAACAACCATAACGATACTGTCTTGGACTGGGTAAGATCTTCAGGCAAAGTCCTAAGGGATCATGAGAGACTATTCATAAAATTCTGTCTATTGACAGGTCTAAGGAAGACTGAGGCAGTAAACAGCTTTAACCTAATAATCGAACTATCCAAGCAGAGTAGACTTAGTGAATACTACGATCAAGAGAGACATCTATTGACCCACTTCAAGTATGATAAAATCTTCCTTAGAAATTCGAAGAATGCTTTCATCTCTATAGTCTCTCCAGATCTGATAAAACAGATCTCAGATTCCAATACTGTAAGCTACTCAATGATTCGTAAAAGACTATCTAAGAACAACTTAAAGCTAAGAATCAAAGAATGTCGGAGTTACTATGCAACATTCCTACGAAACAAAGGGATCCTCTCAGAGACTATTGACCTAACTCAAGGCAGAATAGGTAAGTCAGTATTTGCACGACACTATCTCAAAACAGATCTCAAGATGGTATCAGAACAGATCCTTAAACTGATAGAGGAATTACAAGCCTCTATCTAATCCCTTTTTATATTCTATATTGACCAACTTTAACATCTATGTCCTACCTACTTATATTCTCTAAGACCTCTCTACAGCTTAGAAGAGGTGATAAGAATGGTTAAAGAGAAACAAGCTAAGACAACAGAGGAACACGAAGACATCTCAAAGTATTACACTTTTAGTACTGAGAAACTACAACCACCATCTCAGAGATCTAGTGGAAGTGGAAAGTATCGAATGATCGTCAATGTGTTGGCTCAGAAGAATACTACAGGAAACATAAAGATCAATGCTGAAGCTTTAGGCTTGAAAACTAAGTCTATCTATCCATCTCTAGCCAAGGTCATAGAATCAATAGCAAGGCTTAACGGAGTTGATACCAAAGATAGCAAAGTATTCAAGGCTTGGCGGGATAGCAACCTTAGACTCAGAATGATAGACAGTTCACTACACGTTGAGAAGTTGACAGCTAAACCTCTACAGATAGAGGAGCCAAAAAGATCAACCTAAGTTTCATTTCTTCCCTCTTCTTAGCTAAATGGTTGGTTATAGGTCAGGGATGTTTCTTTAGTTCCAACATCGTCTTGGTATTGGATGGTGATCAGCCTGCTCTTTACGGCAAGAGTAAGGGAAAGTGGTGAATTATACTCTCCTGTCACGGTTTGTGACATGTTCAAGTCTATTTCGGTAGATGGTGTTAACACTAAGGGTGGATTCCGACTGGCTGATTGGTGCACTATCTCGTAAGGTACTCTCATATCAAAAGAAAAATTCCAATAGTAGATGCTTGCTGATTTGGGACTGTCATTCACTATTTTGAGGATATTTGTAATACCAATAGAAGTGTTACCTCCACCAGGCTCATCAACCACAATATGATCTATGAAAATCGTCAAGTTAGCTCGGGTAGGAGAAACAAATGGACCAATTGCAATAATAAGGGCAAGGATGAAGCCCAAAATACCTATTAAACCTACTACATTGTTGAAAGTCCAAAAACTCTTCTTTTTGTCCACTCTCTAACCCCAAGTTTGTCTTCTCTTTCAGGTTGACCTAGGCTTTTCCTGTTGCTTGAAAGGATATATCTCTTTAAGTTTCTCCATTGTTTCATAACCAAGTAGTCTTTTCAAGTTCTTTTGATATTCCATAAGTGCGTTAATAACAAGAGCAAATTCCCCTTGCTTTGGTTCCATTCCCCTAGATATTCGGACAAGAATGTCATCCAAATGCTCTTCGATTGGGGCGAATACCCATGGAGAAATAGAGTGTGGCAAAAGAAGGTCCAATTGTGCATAGTTGGAAACATAAAACTGCTTTAGATTCTCTTCTGCCTTTTGAGTTTTGATAAGGCAGAATTTCACGTTCGGAGATTTTGTACTGAAAGCTTCAGCTAGGAATGATAGGCTTCCCCATAATTCTTCAATATAATGGAATAAAGGCTTGATAATATCGTCCATATGTCGAGTTAATTCCTTTTTGTATTCCATTTCTCTTTCATTCTTTTGTCTTCTTGTTTCAAGTTGTGAAGTTGTCAAATACCCCAAGACTAACCCTAGTGCAGTCCCCCCTAATGTCCCAAGCACAGAAATAACGGCGTCCCACTCACTCATTTCAAAAACCTAGTTTGTTTCTGTTGCTATGCAGATTTAAGATTTCAGTATCTTCTAAATTATATATGATAAAGTAATATAAGGATCTTATAGAAATAATGAACAACATGAAGAGAAGAAAACAACCATCAGTAGCCGACCTGATAACGGGATTCATATGTTTGGTAGCTGCTTTGGGCATCACAATCTTCCTTTATGGCTACTTTTCAGGTATTAGTTCGGATACAGTCTTAGCGAAAAGTGGTCTACAAGCTCTCGTTGAAATAATGCTAATAATTATTTTCATTTCGGTATTTGGAGGCATAGAGATAGGTCGATATACTATGAGAGAAAAAGCACCACCACCCCCTTAGAAGGTAGCTAGTTAGACAATTACAAAGAATATCTCTATTCCTTTTTCTTTTACCATTGATCAATTTTGTTTGGTGTCCCTGTCTTTTAATAGGGAATCTTAGGCTCCCAATAAGACAGTGATATTATGAGAAAACTTAGCGTGGTCCTAATCCTAACACCAATTGTCTTGATCAGCCTAGCATATGCAGGATCAATGAACTGGTTCAATGCTGCCACATTCAAAGGAACCCTAATGCCTGATCAGTCTACGAAAGTAACAGAGATTTCACTTGATCTGGGAAACTTGGAATCAGCTCAGTCCTTCAATGTGTCTGGTAATGGCACTATAACTGTGGGTCAAAGCAATGGAATTGAACTAAGTAATGTATTGATGACTCCTCACCTATACATCCCAGATGACCAAAGAAACTATTGGCTTGACAGGTTCATAGACCTAAGTGTGAACTTCACAGTTGACAATACAACGTACACTTTGCCTATCATAAGTTCTAAGAAACTAATGGTTGGTCAGGAAGGCTCTACCATTCTAGGATGGGAAGATTACCTTCATGACAGTTTTGATAGGACTAGAGATGGATCTGACTATTGCTACTATCAACTCTGGAATGTGACACACCTAGACCAAGGCATACACACTACACAGTTTGACCTATATGGACTAAGTAACCTAGCCAACCAGCCTCTCCCTATAGAAGTAGATTTTAGCCTAGAGCTAACTCTGTAGGGATCAACTCCCTTTCTATTCCTTGAAGAAATCAAGTTTCCCTTTCTTCCCTTTTCTCTTATTCCTCTTTCAGCTTGACAAAACAACCATTGACCGTTCAAATAAGAATGCGTCCTGCTAGAATCAGCAATTCTAAGATTGTACAATCCCTTCCAAGTGTCGTAAGGTAAGTTCAAGCTGAGCTATTACTTGCTTACGATAGTCATATTCCTCTTGAAAAAGGGGTTCTTTTTCTATCTTAGCTAATATAGATACGTAAAGCGATTCGTATTGCTCCTTAGTGGTTTTAACACCAGAAAATCTTGCTTCAACTTGTGCATTTTGACCCCATCTTGTCTTCTCTTTTCTAATGAAATCTTCAGGAGTCAACCTTAGGAAGATAGCAGTACTCAAATCCAATGAGCTTACAGTTGGCGCACCAATAAGTAAATTGAGAAACACGTTGTTAACTGCTATATCAAGTCCAGAGGCATCCATAACATCTGAATGCCCAACTTCATTCAACTTGATTTCAGCAGCGTGTTTGACTTTTTGATACGCATTCAGAATGACCATAGAGTTGTTGAAATTGCCCTTGATGCCTTCCAAAATAGTGGAGAACAACCAATCATCTTTTAGGTTCTTAAGGTTCTCCTCAGCGTTACCATAGTAATCTAATGACTTTACAGCGTCAATTGCTCTGCTTATTCCTTGGAACATTGGACCATAGATTTTGTTCCTCAACTCTTTGAAATCCTCTCTCCTTAAGAGTTGTTTCTGAACCCAGTAGGTGCCTACAAAGCCTATTATGCCACCAATTGCAGCACCTAAAAGAGCAGCACCTATTGATACGTAATCAATCATCACAATCACTCATGTTCGACCACCTAGTTTGTCCTTGGTCGTGTACTGATTTAAGATTTCTGTCTTTGAGTCGGAGTAGCTCTCAATTTCGTTAAGTTGGTTAATCCGTATCTTTGCGTGAGATATACAAGTGCTAAAGCAGTTCCTAGGATGGGAACAATGGCTAAAGCTAATCCATATAGCACTTGACCGAGAATTGGCATTTTCAGAATGTTCGGAAAAATGGACGGAGAATATGACACAAGGAGAACAAACCCATATGAGCTTGCTAGCCACACTAAAATCAAAGCAGAAAATAACCTGGCTTTAGGATTGGACCTAATCTTGGCATATCCTCTAAGCACAAAGAAAGTGACTGTCAAATAAACGATAGCGTTGGCAAGAGTGATTCTGTTATGGGTATCTGTAACTAGTGCATTCAAATAGAAAAGTAATACGGCAGAAATGAAAGGTGTGCCTTGCAACAAAACATCGTCTTCTCTTTTGATTTCATCCGCATCGCCTTCTGCAATAGGATATCGTCCACTTATTTTCAACGACAAGAACATACATCCAAATGTTTCCAAGGTCATAAATGAGAGAATCAAGAAATCCAAGAACCATGTTCCAGCAAAGCCAAGCAAACTTGAAACGATGAACCATCCTATCGTTCCGAAATAGAAAATGGCAAACCCAATTTCCTTTCTTCTCTTGGACACGGACTCAAAAGGGTCAGCCGAAAGATTTAAGATTTCTGTGTTTTTGCTTGACTGGAGTCTTCTTTACTAAGTGGATTGGGGATGTTGACCTGCCAGAAATTGATAGACTCTAGTAATAGGACCGTCCGCCATATTTGAGAACGATAGCCAAATTCTGGTCTTCAAATCTTCTAAGTTCTTGATGTGCTTCATTGTATTCTTTTTGGAGACTTCTGAGTTTTTCTGCTAACCCGATAATCCTATCAGGATTCACACTCATCTTTGCTTTGAAACCTCTTTCTAAGTCTTCGTATTTGGTTCCCCAATTCTCCTTTATTGATTCAGCTAATTCGCCATCATATTTAAGCAAATCTTCAATTTTCTTGCTGGATTCCTCGGCACGTTTTTTAAGTTTAACAAGAGTTCCAATAAGTTCTTCTTCAGACTTTTGACTCATTTTTTAAATCCCTAGTCTGTCTTCTGTTACTGTGTGGATTAAAGACTTTTGTGTTTGCTTTATTCCAATAATTGGGTTGGTTCTTACGAATAAGGTACAGTGACTACCGCAAGAATTAATGCAGTAAACTCGTGAGTTGATGGTTCCTGAGTTTGTAGGTCATACATCACTGCTTGAAGATGCAAAGTTCCAATAGGAAATTGGACCTTCTGGCCTTGAGCTGGCAATATCTGAGGGTTAATGTACACTGTGGCACTTAGAGGAAGCGTGGGATTCAATTCGATTAAACCCGACCCGATAACATTTTCGTATTTCTCATCTTCAAAGACGTATGAAACTGTGGTGAGATTTTTCTTCTGTGGGTTCATATTGAATTGTGGGTCTATATCGGTTAGATTCCCGACTTCGATGGTTATGTTTGAATAGTGTGGCGTCACAACCTTGAGGTTTACGCTTAATTGCCCATAGAAGCCTATACTGTCTATCGTTCCATTTGAATAGGAGAAATAGTTTGAATAGAGAAAACCAACTGGTTCTTGGTTTTCTGGGTTCACAGCGATAGTTGTCGTGAAGTTTGTAAGCATATTCTGCAATTCTAGGTTTTCCTTTGATAGTTCATTGGCTTGATTATAGAGGTTGAAGCTGTAGACGGTTAAAATGCTGGTAACAACAATGCTCATGACGCTGATGAAAATAGCTATTTTATCCAATTTTCCAGAACCATTCTTATTCATTCACTGTTCCTCTTCATTGTGTTTCTGGACGACTTCAGTTATCAGTTTTTCCGTTCTGCACTTTCGACATAATGTTGATACCTAGGTAGGCAATGCAAGGAAACACTCCAATTTCACTGAAACATGGATCCAACGGGTTTCCTTCAAGAAATATGGAAGTCGTTAGGATGTATAGATCTGGACACGTATGAACTATGTTCAGAAATCTCCAACGATCCTCCTGGAAGATCCAATACGCGATAGTAGAATAGCTTATTAGGAAAAAATACTGTCTATTGTTATAGAAAATTATATTGTGGAGTTGAAGTTAAAATGTCTGAAGAAGAGGAATTGGAATCTGAGGCTCTAAATAGGCTGTCTAAGGATCAACTGGATATCTTTCTATCAACTCTCATCTACTATGTCAAGAATCCAAGTGATCCTGAAGGTCTTGTTTTGAGTGTTGGTAACAGTTGCGAGTTAAGCGATCAACTACCCAACATAAAGGAAGGATACACAGAAGATATGATACCAAAACTGAAGGACATAATCTCTCTAATTGATCAAGTTGTACCTACCATCAAGAACAAGGTTCTACATGACCTACTTGTTGAAAACAAGCAGAAGATACTTGATTTCTTTACTAGAATGGATATCCAGCCAGACAGCTATCCAGAAAGTGATCCTTATGGTTATCCAAAGTACTACCCTAAGGATGCACAGAAGTATGTTCAGGATAGGGCCAAGAAGCTAGTTAAGGAGATTACTTTCCATCCAAGAATGGATGTTTCTGAAGAGGCTCTGAATGTAATGAAAGAGCTTAAGGAAAGCTACCATAATCCAAGTAGGCCTAAAGATCCTTCACCAGAGATAGACAAAGCTCTGACTGAATCTATGGCTAGGTTTAGAGAAAGACAGGAAGAGTCAAGGAGGATCTATGGTGAACATGAGTCTCCTACGATCAGTCTATCAAATGCAGACCATAGACAGGCTATGGATATAATCCTTAGACAGATAGCAGAGCGGATCTGTAAAGAGGGCGTTTGAAGATGCAGAAAGAGATACAACACGACATTCTAAAGTTCCTTCTTCAAGCTCCTCTAGATGTGAAGACACTGTACCACTACCTTAGGCCTCTAACACATCTTGAGACTAGACAAAATCTTCTTGTACTACAGCATAAAGGCCTTGTACTGAAAGCAGCGGGAATTAGGAGACACTATGTCTATTCCATAACAAACAGAGGAAGACAATACTTAGCAAACTTGGAGAGAATAGCCTTGCTTGAAGACATTAACGCCGAGGTCAATAAACTCCTTGCTAAGGAGGTTATATACTGTGAGTGACCTAGAACAGATCCTTTCCATTATGAGAGAACTCCAAGAAGAGAATAGAAGACTTAGAGAGAAAATTCAAGACCTAACAGAAACTAACAGAAGTCCAACTCCTCTATCGACTCTAATGTCCAGAGGTCTAGGAAATCTACCATCTAAACATGAGTTGTCTAACTCTACAAAGAATACACTGGATAAAGCAGTGGACCTTGTCCTGGAATATGCTAGAGTAACAGGATGGCATTGATATGTCAATGTTTGAAGAGGTCAGAGAAATTCCAAAATATACTGTACGGTCAAAAAGTAGGACTGTTATTGAAGAGTTCTTGAAGTCTGGGATTAAAAGAGGAAAGCTAGACCAGCGCCTAATAACAGGAAAATCAAGAGTCTTTGTCTCTTCACTTGGTCAGGTTGCTAGACAACATAAGTTTCCAGTCAAGGTACATTATAGAGCTGAAGATAACTCAGTCTACTTAGAGAGAATCCCTAATTGATTGTTAGAAGGAGGAAGAAGGGACATGACTAATGACAGAAGAGTTGATCTTATATGAATGAACCTAAGGTGATCCCTTCTTCAAATAAGACTGACCCAAATCCAGCATATAAGGACTTTCCTGAATCACTAATACCTCATTTCAAAGGATGGAGATACCAATTACAGATCCAAAGTTTTCTTGATCAAGTAGGACTATCCTATGAGGGTGCAAGTAAAGACTTCTATGAATACTTAAAACACAACAATGTTAAGGGATATGACATTAAGGTTAGACTTCCTAATGGAAGTACACTGAAGATAGAAGTAAAAGCCAGGTATATTGACTACCACATTTTCCCTAGATCATTTGAAGAAGAGTTTCTATCCAAAGACTGTGATCTAATGGTTATCAACGATCCTTTTGTTCTAACACATAAGCAGAGATTACAGCTAAGGTTGAAAGGCATTAAACTATATTCTACCTCTCAGTTCAAGGCATACATCAGTAAATTAAAGCATACCCTCCGTATGGGCTTACTAAATATTATTAGATATAGCGTGCATGACTTCATTTACTCTTTTATTAGCGATACTAGAGGTATTAGCAAAATTACTTTTATTGATCATTGGATGCCGAAGAGCTTCCGTCTCCATTATCTAAGGGACTACAAGAAGGGAGAGATTGGATGTTTCAACTGTTCCATTAGAAAATATTGCCTGACCCTACGAGATCTTGCTTGCCTAGATTCTTGCAGATCACCTACAGCTTCTGACCCACATGGGCAAGATGTTGGAATGAGGAAGTTGAAACTAATGGAAGAACAGAAGAAATGTCTCTCAAGAAGAATCCACATGTACCATTACACTACTATCAATCTATTCAATCTGGAGGAAGTGGATCGTTATGCAGTATCGTGAACTATCCTGTAAGTGTTCTGTATGAGAACTTTAACTGAACTTGAAATAGAATACTTGTTAAAACTAATCGATAGGAACTACGATAAGTCATATAAGGGCAGTAGGTACGCTCCTCTTGAGATACCTATGCCAACAAGAGAACGTCAACTCAGATCCAAGATTAGGAAGAAGATTGAGATGTACTGTCAGGATTTTACTCTATTCTGTCTAAGTGGGGTAGACCATGAAAACCTCCATGTCTACAGGAAGGAAGGCCTGGAAGACCCATGGCAGGTAATGCTCCAATCCATAGAACCAAAGATCTATGGTATGGTTCAAGCCGAAGTTGCCAGAGCACTCAAGAAGGATAGCTAAGTTTACCTTAACCTAATCTGAAACTGAAAGGAGCCTAAATTGGGGAGAAAGTACCTCCAATTAACTAATTATTTATAAGTAAGTTATGCTACCTTATACTCAGGTTCAGATTCTACTATTTTGGACTCCGCTTGAATGGATCAATAGATCCATCTAGTAGTTTATTATAAGATTAGAGATCAATTCCATCTAACTGTATTCTCAGTGATCTTTGATCTTTTCAGAGGTATCTAAATATGAAAGATCTGTTTTGTGCAGATGTGAACACAACAGAAGTCTCTATGAATGGATCCCTACCGGGGGAGAGTAAGATCAATAGAGGTGACATACTTGGCAACTGATGAAATTGATGACTTTGTTCCCTTCCATGATGTTAGGTTTGTTATTGTCTTCCAAGATGGTTGTGATGGAAGAAGGAGAGCTGGAGTAGCAAGACCAAATGTTGATACAGAATGGGATGAACTATGCCCCCATGATGAAGAGATCTATCAGAGACTTGTAAAAGCAGTTAGAGACAACTTTGAAGAGTTTAGGACTAGGACATTAGAGTTCAGAAATACGATGACAGGGGGAGAATAGGATGTCTAAGATTGAACACAACAGATTTGATAGATCTCCCGAGGAAATAGAAAGATTAGAAGGGAATATTAGAGATCTCTGTGAAACCATCATAACTTGTGGAATAACTGAAGTAAAGGCTGGACAAAAGATCAATTTTACTAAGATAATTCTTACAGCAACTTCTTCGATAAAAATGATACTAGATAATGTAGATCAAAATCTCACTACCTTTGCTAAGAATAACCCTCAAGCCAGTGAAGACATAGCTGGAATCCTAGGTGTTCTACACAATAAGATATTCCCCCAGATGTACATGGAAATAGACGTAAGACAAGAACAGGACTATGTTACCTAATGTTGAAGTTGAAGTCCTGAAAGATTAGAATGAAA